>OFMA01000026.1_pt1 | contig 112000 bp, 96 predicted proteins | sample 1541011 | NCBI WGS metagenome assembly OFMA01 (sample SAMN04209225, study PRJEB22552) | human gut metagenome | biome: gut; material: feces | host: Homo sapiens | place: USA: Oklahoma
GGATAATTCCTTACTGGCTGTAAGGGATATTAACCATAAATATATTGTAGTAGAAAAGGATACCTTTTATGAATGAAACAACTTTAAAAATTTTTAATCGAACACTCCATATAAAAAAGCAATGGAAAATTACATTTCTCGCCACATGGATTGGTGGAATGCTGGCTCATGCCTATCGTTTTTTCAACTTTCTGCCATCCTGGGATTCTATGTATAACTTTGCCGGAACCGGTGCTACTTACTCTTCCGGAAGATGTTTTCTTGAATTTTTCAGTAAAATCTCTTCCAAATATGATATGCCCTGGGTGAATGGTGCATTGTCCCTGCTCTATATCAGCCTTGCAAGCATACTGCTTGTTGAACTTTTCGAATTACAGGAATGCGCATCCTGCGTATTGCTCGCCCTGCTCATTGTTTCTTTCCCTACCGTCACAGCATCCTTCGCATTTATGTTCACTGCTGACGGTTACATGATGGCATTTTTAATGGCTGTGCTAGGCATTTATCTGACCTGGCGATATAGATACGGTATCTTTCCAGGTATTATCTGCATTGGATTAAGCATTGGAACTTATCAGGCATACATCAGTGTCATGCTCTGCATTCTGCTTGTTATGATTGTATGTGACCTGCTTATAAAGCAGAAAGATTTCAAGTCCTTTCTGCAAAACAACTGGAAATATATCCCTCTTCTGCTTGGAGGATTCCTCTTTTACAAAATAGCTTCTGCTATTATTAATGCATACTATCATATCACATTAACCGAATATCAGGGAATCGGACAGATTCATCTTCTTTCCTTATGGGAATACCGGCAGGCTTTTACTAAAGTTTATAATGAGTTATCTCACCTGTTTTCTTTCAATGAAGCTCTCAACGTATATTGGTATGGATATGCCAACCGCATTGTATTTGCTCTGCTCCTACTCTGCACTGTCTATCTGATTTTGAAAAATAAATTGTATAGGCAGCCACTTGCTTGCCTTACCGGAATACTCTGTATCATCTGCCTGCCTCTTACTGTATGTTTTTTATTTTTTGTATCATCCGATGTCTGGTATCACACACTGATGGAGATGGGTGCCTGCTTTATTTATCTGTTATTGCTCTGCTATCTTGAACATGGCTGTGTAAAAACGCGTTTTGAAAAAATTATAAAATCTGCCGGAATCGTTATACTTTGTTATCTTTCTTTCTATAACATCCGAAATGCTAATATTTGTTATAATGAGATGAATCTTAGCTACGAAAAAAGTTATAGTATTGCCAGCAACGTATTAGACCGCATAGAAAATCTGGACGAATTTCCTGAAATAACCAAGGTCGCCGTAATTGGAAGCTACCACACCTATTCTTCCAATATTGGTGGTACTGTACCATACATTATTGGTGTAGATCAGGATAACTTCCTGAACCTTGATTTCCATTATTTCGCTATGTGGAATTACTGTTTCGGTATTCAGCTTGACCAGGCCTGTTCTGAAGAGATTGCTGCTATCAAACAGACCGAAGCTTATCAGAATCTCGATGTCTATCCAGCAAAAAACTGTATTGGAGTAATTCATGACATTATTGTGGTAAAACTTCCAGAAGAATAAAAAAGTGCTGCCGATTTGAAAAAGATTTCAGATCGGCAGCACTTTTTCTATTCTTTTTTTCTCCTGTTTTGATAAACACAAATTCATGTTCAGACTCACTTATTTTTTTCCGCTTCTTTATCATTACTTTTCTGAATTATGTAATGCGGTCTTTTCTTCACTTCCATATAAGCCTTTGAAAGATATTGTCCCATAATTCCCATACAGAACAATTGAATGCCGCCAACAAATGTAATGATACATACCAGGGATGGCCATCCACTGACCGGATCTCCAAAAATAAGTTTTCGTACAATAATAAAGATAATCGCCACAAAAGAAATAAACGTCATCAATATTCCAAGGTAGGACGAGATCATCAGCGGTACATTGGAAAAATTAACAATTCCGTCCAGAGAATAGACAAAAAGTTTCCAAAAACTCCACTTTGTCTCCCCGGCTGAACGTTCTATATTCTCATACTCTAACCATTTTGTCCGATAACCAACCCACCCAAAAATACCTTTTGAAAACCGATTATACTCTGATAAAGCAAGTACGCTGTTTACCATATCTCTCGTCATCATTCGAAAATCCCTGGCTCCATCCACAATATCCGCATCGGATATCCTCCGTATCAATTTATAAAAACATCTGGCACAAAAAGAGCGTACCACCGGTTCACCCTTACGGCTTACACGTCTTGTCGCAATACTGTCATATTCTCCTGACTCAAGTATACGGGTCATCTCCGGCAGAAGTGCCGGAGGATCCTGCATATCCGCATCCATTGTCACTACATAATCTCCTCTTGCATTCGTAAGACCTGCATAAATTGCCGCCTCTTTGCCAAAGTTTCTTGAGAATGAATAATACTTCACATGCACATCCATTTCTGATAATCCGGTCAATTTGTTCAATGTATTGTCTTTGGATCCATCATTTACAAATAATATTTCATAATCATATTGTGGCAGCATATCCATTGTATCCGTAATAGCAACATATATGGTTTCTACTGTCTTTTCTTCATTATAGCATGGAATGATAATACTAAGCAGCTTTTTTCCCATTTTCAACAATCTGCCTTTCTCATTTTCTTTTCACAAAAAAACTCTTATGTTATAATCAATTATATACTGATTATATTAAGGAGAATACACTTATGAATATATTAATAGAAAAATTCAAACAACGCAATGAGATTTCTACAATCTTTTTATACATTCTCTATTTTCTGCTTGGAATGTATTACCCACTTTTCAGTTTCATGCGCCAGACTGTTCCTCAATATTGGAATCAGGTTACACTCTTTTATCATATTCTTTTGATTCTACTGCTAGTAAAAGTTATTCTTCAAAAAAATTCTGTTCTGGATTGTTTTTTTCTTATTGTATTGCTCTATTTATGTTATAAGAGTTATCAATACAATTATGACTTCTACAATATTTTCGGCACAATGATGTTCCTCTGCTGCGCCAAAAATATTGAAATAAAAAAAATTGTAAAATTAGATTTGTATGTCCGTATTGTACGCAGCGCCTTGTTTCTCACCCTACCTTTTATGGGATTAATGATCAATAAGATAAATGTATGGATTGGCGGAAGAACACGTACATTTTTCGGTTGGACTCATGCTAATATGATGGGATTAGATTTTTTACTTTTGGCAATGGATATCATGTACCTCCGAAAAGAATGTAAAAAATGGTATGACTGCATCCTTTATGCAGGTTTTATCATCTTTCTGGATCTGACAGCCAACAGCAGAACTGCAGAAGCTGTTATAGCTATGCTGATTGTCATCCACTTATTGTCAATTGTCATACCAAAAAACTGGTTTCATAAAATGATGGTACTATTTACATCCGGAGCATTTCTTCTATGTGTTTGTATTCCATTTATCGGAAGTTATTTATATATCCGCAAACCGGAATTATTTTTACAACATGACGGAACCATGCTCTCAAGAATTCAATTGACCACTACTTTCTATCTAAGAAATGGTGGCGTTGGTTTCTATGGATTTCCTATAGAGGATGAAGACTGCCTCGACATGATGTTTTCTTATATTGGACTACATTGGGGAATTGCTGCCTTTATCATTATTGTAGCAGCTATTACATATGCCATTTATAAGGCTTCCAGTGAGCAAAATACAGTCTTCTTGGTTTTACTCTTCTCCTTTCTTGTATATGGCTTGGCAGAAGTAGCACCGATTTACCCTGTATATTCCTATTTCTCACTTTTGCTTGGTTATTACATTATGAACCATAAACCATTTTCTTTGCATATAAAAGGAAAAACAATAGCTTTCTGATATTATAAATTTGCAATGTCTTAACCTTTTGTTATGTATTTTACAATAAACAGTTGCCTCTGGATCTGTCCGCTGATTTTCATGAAAATGGCTGAGTGTCTTATCAGAAAGTGGCTGCTCTCTAAAACTGGTTGTATGGAGCGCATACTGCAAACGGATATCACTTGCACTTTACATGATTATTAATAAACCAACCATAAAACTGCTACCATGATTATTACTTTAAAAATACATGGTAATATGGCTTCTCTCATAGCCCGCTTATCTTCTACACTATTTTTTACAATAGCAGAAAAAATTAAAGTTCCAATTGCAGTAACTATCCAACCTACAGTTAAAATCAAAAAACAGATCATTAATTTTGAATCCAACCCTTGGGTGGTAATCCAGAGAATAACAAGCATCACCAGCGCAAATGCAAATGAGCAATTCACATAATTTTTATAAATCTGAATCTCTGTAATTTTTAATCCGCGAGATGTTTCCCATAGATACACCCATATTAAAAGAATTGCAAACAGCCCTACGACCACTGAAGTTATAATAAAAAAATTATTCAAATTTGTTTGTAACATATTCGATAACTCCTTCTATTTTTGTTTTTGTACGCTCTATTTTTTTTTGATTTATATATTTTCTAGATTCTTCCTGTTTATCTACTACCCCTTCACTTACATCTTCGATTCTATCTATAATATCAGAACATATCTTTCCAAATACTAATGGAGTACTTTTCAGACCGGTCATTGTTCCTTGGAAATTATCTGCTTCCGTCAATAGTCGTTCTTGACGTTCAACTAAATGTTCATATGTACAATTATAAACAGTACCACTGTCCAAACAAATTCTTCTGCCATTTAACATAATTACTAACATTATCATTATCGGTACTATTGCGTTCTCCCATCCTTCCAAAAAACTTCCTATTTTCAAGCATCTTATTTTAGATTTCTCTGCATTTTCTACAAAAACGAATGCTTTCTGTGCTTTAAGTTCCTCATAATAAATCTTATGTGCAAACGAATCAGGCATATCACGTCCACAAGCTTTACATTTTCTAAATCTTAATGGATTTTTTGCTGAGCACTCGCATTCCCAAAAAGTTGCAATGCCTTTTTCACTCATTTTTCAGCCTCCAATTCTGCATCCTCTGTTTCTACGATACGTTCATCTTCAAACACTGCATTTTCATCTTCAATTTCTATCTCTGTCTGCTCTTGCTGGAATCTAAAGTTCAACGTTTTCTCATTCAAATATTCAAATACGTCATCTCTTCTGACCAATACATCCTCAAATACAAATCCATTTTCTTTCAAAAAAGCTGCATCTGTTTCTGATATGGATAATGGCTGAACAACCTTTGTCCCATAATTTCCATTTTTTATGGACTCAGCATTAACGTTACTTATTGATTTATTTCCCTGCATAACAACCATCGGATATTTCATGCCTTCAAATTTAACAAGATATGCCCACCTATAATATATTTGCGTTGTTCGCAAAGACTCAATAGATTTGATTGTATCGCCTTCATTTAAGATGTCCATATGCTTATATTCAAGCAATCGTTCATTAATTTCATTACGTAACTCCTCATCATACTCAACAGATTCACGTGGCACCACTCCGTCAGCACGTTCTTCGAGAACAGACTTCAAACGCTTAATATTATTTTCTTCCAGAAAGCTTGGAATCACCGTTCCAGTAGCAGCCTCTATCTGCAGACGCCTAGGAGTATCATACATGACATGACTAACCGAGTTGCCTTGTTCATTTTCTTTAAGCGTTTGCCATCCCATATCAGTAATTTCTCCAGTAGATATGTCTATATGATGATAAACATTAATTTCACTGCTTAGGACTCTTTCAATCATAGTCTCCTTCATCCCTGATAATGAGGCAATCTCTTTACTATCATGAAATCCCGCTTCATATAGTCGAAGAACCAACAATTCCAAAGCACCATAATCTTCTATAATATGTTCTTTAACCATCGCTTCTGCCATGGCAATCGGACATAAAAAAGTATGAAAATACAAAAGTCTTAAATTTGAGTTTTCGCCTACATATTCAAGAAAAATCTTTTTTGATTCTTCCCGAATGTCTTTCGTTGTTTTTTTCATTTACGCATTCCTTCTAAAAAAATCTTCAGATTGAAAACTATTACCAGCCCCTGCATCTACGTGCTGCATTAATAATCTCATAAATCTCGCAAATTTACGTTCACATATAGCCGGACATTCTGCACATTGATTTATAGTATCATTATCAATAATCTCCGTTTCCTCTTGATGTGCACAAGGCCATTCCGTTCCTTCATCTTTTAATGCTTCCATGTTCATACATTGTGTAAGATAATCAATGTCTCCCACTATCACAAGCTGTTTCTGACAACGTGTAAAAGCTACATTTAATCTTCTAAGTTCTTTCATAAAGCCAACTCTTCCCATTTCAGGCTTTTTATATGTCGTACTACGTGTCAAGCTATAAAGAATTAACGGCCGCTCTTGTCCTTGAAAACTATCTAACGAAGCAACCATACTTCTTATTTGTGATTCTTTAATTCCAAGCTTTTTCTTGCTTAAACGCTCTCTTATAAGTCGAACTTGGGCACCATATGCTGAAATAATTCCTATATTGTCTTCAATCTTCTCTGAGTACTCCCCTTTAGCCTTCTCCTGCTGTGACTCCACAATATCAGCAACCATATTGGCAATAAGTTCAGCCTCATATAAATTTTGATATCCCATTTTGCTAGCCGGTTGACTTTCTTTTCGTTTCTTAGCTTTGCTTGTAGAAATTACAACAAGAGGCTTATCTGTCCCCGGAACAATAGCAGAAAATTTATCCATATTATAGCTAGAATGATAATTTCCTTCATAAAACCATTCAGATATAATATCAGAAATATTTCCTGGCATTCTAAATTGACTATTGAGATTAACCAGTTTTTTAGGATCTTCTGTTACTCGTTTTATCATATCTTGAACAGTTTCCGGTTCAAATTTTTTATATGGTTCAGCCTCATAATCCTCTAGCACCGGTTTAAGTATCACATTTCTATCTAAGCCCTGACTCTCAAGTCTATCAATTGTCTTTTTACGCATAGCTTCGAAAATGTATTCAAAGAAGCTCATATTCAAAAGTTTGGTGTCGATTTCATCTGCCTCACATGCGGCAACTACATCATCATTTGCACACGGTGGAATTTGTTTATAATCGCCTAATAATAAATTTTTCCTGGCTCTGCTCATAGGAATCAACGCATTATGAATCTGAATCTGCCCAGCCTCATCGACAATAGCCACATCGAATTTAACATTCGCAAAATCTTTATTAGAATTAATACCTATACAGGTTGCCCCCACAATTTTGCATGTCTCTAATAATGCATTTTGCATAATATCATTTCGCTCGTTATTTACAATATCATTCCACTCACCAAGTGCCCTCGACATCTTTGAAATAATTTTTTCAAGCGAAGCTAATGCTTCAGCTTCGGACATTATGATTGTCCAATTATTATTTGGCTCAATTTCGAAGCAAGGGGTATCATAAAGCTTAGAAATCTCTCCTCTAAATTTAGGCAAAAATTCATCCGTTGAGGTCTTCTGTGAATATTCTTTCAGGAGTCTTAATGATTCGTTATATGCACTCTCAACATTCTTATCTCTATACTCAAGGTTTTGCTGTTCAGCTACCTTTGTCATAGAATTATAAGCATCAATACTCTGCACATATTTTTCTCTAAGCGTTTTTAAATAAGGTTCTCCCTCTTCAAGTTCCGCTTTTGCCCGATTAAAATATCTTTTTCTCAAAAGCCTTACCAAAAAACTTTTTGTTTCATATACTTGTAAAAAGATTTCTTTACGAGCTCTATATTCCAATAATGCCTCTAGTTCTTTTTCAATTTTTTCTACATTTTCATATAACTCCGCTATACGCCGCATATTTTCACTATTCATTGCTATATATTCATCTAATACTTTTTTTCTTTCAAAGTAAGTTTCATATAGCTTCTTATATATCTCAAGCCGCTCTTTGTATAGTCTTATCTCCTCCCTATTATATTCCAGTTCTTTCTGGACACGATCATAATTTTGGTTGTAATAATCCTGCATAGCAGCAATTTTATTTTGTGGCAGATAAGCCTTGCAATTATCCTGAACTTTATTTTCATTACCCAGTCTAACTGTCTCCGCTATAGTTCCAAATCTTGCCAAAACATTATCTACTGCAGCATTATTCTGCGAAGATATTAAAACTCGTAAGCCCTTTTTTATAAAATATTCAACCCAGAAACTAATTACTGTTGTTTTTCCAGTTCCTGGAGGACCTAGAACCAGCAATAAATCTTCTGTTAATATTCCTTTTATAATTGCCTCAAGCTGCATCTGATTCGGTGGATATTGACTTGCCATCTTCTCAACCAGATAATCCTTTAAATCATCCTGTATTTCCTCATAACCATCTACTGAAAAATCATCAAATACATGATACATATATTTTGATTCCAATTTGCAGCGTTCCATACTGCGAATGACTTTACTCCTCACTCGCGTCTGAGTATCATTGACAGCCATTACTAATTTCCCAGTTAATGGTATATCAATATCATCTGCCTGATGATAAATTGCAATCGACAAAATAACGGCGTCATCACTTTCATCATCAATATCTTCTACGACACCAGTATATACACCATGCTCTGTTCCATTTGTATCTATTACTGTAACTCTATCTCCTATACTAAAAGCTCCATTTTCCGGATTTGCATTGGCATCGGTGGAGTAAAATCCATAGACCGGTCCCTTATCATTTTTACGAATAAATTCTCTCCGAAAATACTCTATTCCATCGCCCTGTGCCTGCTTATATTGTTCAACCCAGTTTTCCTTGTCTGTATAATCACGAAAAGGACGAATAATATTTCGTCTAAATCGTTCTGAAATTTTGATTTTTTCTTTCTTAGCATCAGAACCGTCTTCATTCTCATCATCCGATTCAAAATAAGCCTCCATAGAATCCAACAGGTTATTAAGAACACTTTGATCCATTTTCCATGAATCATCAGACACCGAAGGATGTATTTCCTTGTTATAGACAACGAAAACACCGCCAGAAGGTATAATAGTAAAGATCTTAGTTCTATATAAATTGTCTTTTTTTTCTACCGCTTTTTTTCCGTATAAGACACTAGTGCACTGCAAATTCAGATAATCACTGCCAAAAAAATTCAACACGTAGTGTCCAACATATACAGAATATCTTCTTTCAGAAGAAGCATTCTTTTTATATGATGTTACAACTAATGTTTTACTAGCTCGAAGTTCTTTGAAAATACCCTCAAAATTGTTTTGAGAAACTTTTTGCTCATTAATGTAAAAAATAATTTTATCAGATACTTCTTTATAGTTTTTCGGATGTAATTTAATAAAATCATTCATTGCTATCTTCCATCGTACTTCCCAATTTTAATATGTTTTAAATTACGAATTATATCTCCATATGTTAACCTGTCATTTATTTCAAAGCTAGTCATCTTATTTATTATGTCTACCATCTCTTTAACTCCGGATATCTTCTCTAGATATGCCGGAAGCTGCGGAATCTGAATCCATGCATCTTGTCTGGCCTTATACTGGTATTCTACACCTATTGTTGGTACTCGTCCCAACAGCATCTCATACATAATTTGTCCAATAGCAAAAATATCCGTCTTATTCGTAATGCTTACTCGTGTATTTCTTATTCCCAGCTGCTCCGGAGCCTGATAATTTGTTGTTCCAATATTTCTTATATAGTTTAGGTTGGCACATCCGAAATCAATGATGTAAATATCCCATTTTTTTGTTTCTTTATTAAAATCTACAAATATATTTTCCGGCTTAAGATCTCTATGAACAAGAACGGGATATTTATTGCTTATATCACGCATGATTTCACATATTTGTATTACTAAGCATTTTCGTATAAATATATCTTTTGCTTGCAGCTCATCCCGCTGATGTTTATCCAACCAAGCTCTAAGAGAAACTCCAGGCATGGTATCCATGATGACTACATATCTGCTTTCCCTCGTATCATCCCAATAGTCTTTTACACTTGGCACTCTCTTACTACATTTGGAAACTTGTTTTAATGTATTAACCTCTTCTCGCAGCACGTTTTTCAATTCGTTTTTTGCTGCCTTATCATCAAGTTCCCCATAATTTAATATTTTAACGAAAGCTCCTTTAAACTCTCCGTCTGATATCTTTCCACACCATATCTTTGTTGTTTCATTAACATATACAGGACCATTTACTACGTATGTATTTTCATTATTATAAATTTTTAACTGCATCCTCAAGTTTCTCCTTAAAATCAGCTGGTTCATCAATCATATTAATAGAACTTTCAAATGTATCTATCAGAAGATCTCCAACTTTCTCAGAAAAACTATCGTAAATAAAATCCTCATCAACTTCACTTTTTACCTCGGCTGGATCCTTGCAGTAAACCATTATTTTTGCAACAGAATATATATCAGCCTTTTCCCATTGAATATTTTCAGATTCATTTCCTTGACGCACTTCACGCGGCATATATGGATTTTCTGAAAATGAAGACTCAATGCTCTTATAAACAGTCGCATCATATCCTTGTATTTTCGCCGTTTCCATATTAACAATTCCGGCCATATAACCGCCTTCGCAAGGCGTCACGATTACATTCCCCGCTTGAATATTTCTCAAAGATATACCTTGTCCTATACTTTGAAGTTCAATAAGTATATTCGTCAAATCAATTGCAATCTGCACTATTTCTCTTTCGGTGAACTGAGGATGGTCTATCTCCGAAAGCAGTTTACTATCAGAATACACAGAATACGCTATGTACTCCCTATCGGATTCCGCAAGCACATTACTAGGATAATGAACATCTAATAAATAACTTTTTCTTCCTTTATCTTCCTTTATTTTATTTCCTGTAAGCACTCCTCTTGCTCCCAGTTCATTATCTCTTTCCTCCATACTATTACGATGAAATACCTGAAAATAATAGTAGTTTTCCTGTGGATCCTTTACAAAATAATTATTATCACCACAGATAACTTCATTTGGTGCCTTAGGAACAGCTCTTACAATTTCATAATATCCAAACGGAACCTTATTTAAATCGAAGTCTGGAACTAACAACTCTTGTCCAAACACTTCCTTAAAAAGTGTATAAAGGGCTTGAACACACGAACTGGCCTTCTCAATGTTACCCTCATTTACTACATGCAATTTCTGAGCCCCTTTATTTGCATGTAGAGTATCATTTCCGTTTTTTCTAATAAGTGCAGCCGCATCTTCATTCGTAAACAGACCTTCTTTTAGGCAGGTATCAATCATTGTGGCTAGATTAGGTGGAAGATTTAATGTATCTTCAATAGGCATATTACAATTTTTACAAATCTTCGGCTGTGGCTTAATTTGTTCGACATTATTCTTCTTTATTAATCCCTTGCACAATATTTCCAATGCAGCCCTTGAATTTGCAATCGCATTGTACGGAGAAATCATTATATTTCTTTCAGCCGATTTACAATTCCTAAGTAATGATGTTTTATCAACTATATCAATTCCATCAAAATTATCAAAATTCATAATTTTTTCCTTCCTCTGCCACTATTTCTTATCTTGCTTATCGATACATGAACGTGATTTTTTCCTCTAACCATTTAAATCTAGCCTCCCCATCTTCTGAAACTGCCAGATTGGCAAATGCACAATAGTTTTCTGTAAGTTCGCCACAAAGTTCACGTGATAAAATATCTCTTCTTTCTATATTTCCCATTTTATTCATCACTTCAATTTCTCCAAACTTACATACAACATCTTCTGTAGCCCCATGATAAATAAGACAATCCGACATTTTTTCAGCATATTTCAGTTCAAGATCTTTTTCATCTCGAGAAAGAGCAATTAAGCGCATATACTTGAAAATAATTTCGCCAGGATGTCCTGTCAGCGCCCACTCCTTTTTATGTATTTTCTTTCCAAATTTCACTTCAATATTTTGAAGTTCCGACCATACTTTTTCAGTCAATTCAGAAAGCCTAAACACGTATAATGCTCGAACGTATATGTATAACGCATATTTCATATTGATTAGTGAATCATTCTTTGAACCTTCATCCATAATATATTTCAATTGATCGATTAACTTTGTTTTTCCGCCAAAATATCCTTCAGCTTCTTCAAGATACGCTTCCATGTTTCCCGTATCAAGATAATACTGTAATAGATAAGATTGCGTAATTTTGTAATTAGCAGATGCTTCTTCAAAATGTACTAACGCTGCCCTGAACTCGACTTCTGCACGCCGATCTCTCTTGAAAGCGTATACCTGACCTCGCTGACTATGTGCCTTCCCCATAGCTTCAAAACCATTATCGCCAACTCCAGGAAGCTCAAGTTCTTTCTTAAAACCAGTAAGCCGTTCCTGAAATCTCATGTTTTCATCCGAAAGTTTTTCAGCTCTAGCTACTTCAAAATAATCACAATAACTTACAACCAATTTATTTCTTGTGCTTAAATAGTCATCCAGACTTACCAAACCTGCGTATTGCTTGCACTTTTCAAAATATTTTTCAGCTCCTTTGCTATCTCCTATGTGACAACAGGCAGTAACACCAATATCAAACAGTACATATAGAATCCGCTTTGCTTCCGGACTGTGAAATTTTTCCTTCATTACAGGCACAAGTTTCTCTAAAACTCTAAGAATGTAAAAACATTTTTCCTGATCCAGCGTATTATTGTTCAACGTCTCATTTAGCTTACGCACCGCCATGTTAAAGTCTGACACATTTTCACTTTCAATAATTTTTTCTTCGATCTTTTTAAACCAAAGGTTCTTATAATACTTAGCGAACTCTCCGTCCAGTTTTCCTGCATCAAAAGCGATACTTAATGACTTGTAATAATCACCTTCAGCGTATTTTGCCCAAGCTTTAGAATATATATTGTCTATTTCATCATACCCGAAAACCAGATTTTCTGACTTTCCTGTAAGTTTCTTCACTCTCTCGTCTATACATCTAAGCCATTCATCAGTGCTGGTTCCTTCTATATCAAAGCCCAACACTGAACATATACTGTCTGACATGTAAAGGAATTCCATACCTTTTGAATTCCATTCATGATAACCAATAGACTTCACGTTGAAATTTATTATTTTGATGTTTGGCTGCTCTGCCTCGAGTATGGCTTTTGCAATAACAGTTCGATATATATCGGGATTGGTTAATCTAAATTGATATTTTCCATCTTCCGCCTGTTCAGCTTTGTACCCTTGTTTCTTATACTCTTTAAACAGTCTGCTGTTATTCTCTAGAAGTGCACTCCTCCTTGTAGCAATATCCAGGGAAATCTCCTGAATGTCATCTATAAGAGGATTATTAAAAATCAATCGTGAAATCAGCTCATCCGCCATGTGAAAATACAAATTGCTTGCATAATCATCCTTAGCTAAAATATTTGCATTCTGGCTAAGGAGTCTGGTCATCCCCTGGTCACTTTTCAGAATAATGAAAATATAGTATTCCCCATTTCGGTCTTGAAAATCTCTTAGTGTACCATTTCTATCTTCGTATTGCAGTTTATTTCCCTTATATGTTCCACGACGTATAAACTCTGCTAAAGTACTCTTAACAATTTCTTTCACAGGTCTCACTACATTACGATCTCTATCTGCATCTCCGTTTGAATGAAGTGCTTCTGGATAAAAGAAGTTACTTGTACAATTAGCGATCGATGCTGCTTCTGATATAACCGATTTGTAATATGCTTTTATTCTCTTTCTTTCAATCTCTTCCTCTCTCCGAATAGAATGGTCATCATATATCACCCCACCAATATAAATAGGCTTATTTGTGTTTTTTAATCCTTCAAAATCACCATACTCATCAAGTGCATATGTAAACATGCTTTACCCCTTCCTAATTTATAAATTTTATAGTGTTGATTCTTCCTTCATTATAACCTACATTCAAATCAAGCGAGTGATCTATCACTCATTTTAAATAGTAATTATACACTTTTATGTAAAATAAGACCATTCGATATGATGCAATTTCATCTTTTCATCATTCGTCATTTGTAGTATGATTGTATTATATTCAAGGGCTTCCTTCCAGAAGCCCTCAACATCGGCATTTTTTCGCAAACCAGTCTGATATACAGTGATGGATTACTATTTATCACAGGCAAACCCCTGTTTCTTTACAATAAGATCTGCAATTCTAAAACGTTTCTCTAAACAAGCAGTCCAGAACATACGATTCATTGCAACATTCACAGCATCCTGTTCATAAAATACAGACGCAACCTGCACCTTCTGAATTGCATTGCCCTCTGCATTTCTGTTTTCAATCCCCAGCTCTTCCTTACACATGCGCTCTGCCCAGGTACTAATCCGAATTCCCTCTTTTCCAATATCAGAAATATTTAACTGTTCCTCAATTGAAAAATCATATTGCTCCGCATAATAAGCAAGCTTCTTATCACGTCTGGTCTTAATATGTAACCATCCTTCGTCAACACAACTGCATGCAGGCAAAAGCTGTTCGGTGGAATTTTCTCCAGTTCCCGGATATCTGCAGGTACAGTGAAATAATTCGGCTTTTTGACCATCGTGCTGACTTTATCTTTTAATGCAGTATACATTCGGCAGCGAATGATCAGAGCAATAAATCCGACGAAAATCTTGTTGTCCGCAGCTTCCTGCGAGGCAACACGAAGTACCCCGTTAAAACTATCTTCCTCTTTGTGTATTGTCTTCTAATATGAGTCACTTCCGATAACAACATTACCAAGCACTTCTACTTTACAACGCTCACAAAGTGCAACTGCGTCCTTGATCTCATTTCTATCTGCTTTCATTAACTGCTCTACAAAGACTGCTCCATCTGCATACTCAAGCTGTTTTAATACTTCTGTATTATTGGAGATCAGACCATCTGTGCAAGTAACTGTCATTCCAAGTTCACTGAGTTTATCTGCAAGATTCTCTGCATATTCTCTGGTTTCCTCTCCGTTACTTTCATAAACTGTAAGTAATAGATGTTTCATATTCTTCTGTTCTGCCAGCATAGCAACTTCATGGCTGATACGCATTAATAAGAGTTCCGTATCCTCACTCTTTCTTCCATGTGCAAACCATGAATCAATCCATCTGTCTATCCTATTTCCTTTTTCAGTCTGCTTATTCTTAAGTACCATTCCAAATACCGGAAGATTTGTAACTGCCTTCACTTCATCCGCATCTTTAACAGTCTGTGTCATAATATAAATGACCGCATACCAACAAACTGCAAGAAACATACCTGCAAGAAGTCCTATCAGAATATATTTAATATTAACATACTGTACGGTTGGAGTTATTGCTGTTTCAACTCCCTTATCATTTTCCTGAACCTTCTCTTCTTCGATCGGTTTTACAAGCAAATTATAATAGGTCATCTGATCTTCTGTAAGTCCTGCAGATGCGTTCTGCATAGCAGAGTATGCACTGCTTACCGCATCAATTGCATCTGACTTCTGATCATTAATCTCACTATCGCTTGACATATAGTATTGCTCTGCAACTGAATTCACAATAAACTGTCCAAAAGTCTGCTGTAACTGTTGCGTGTAAACCTGCATACGATCTTTAATAATCTCAGCGATCTGCTCACACTGCTCCTGGTCTGTTGCATAAATCCGAATATTCAGTATTCCGGAATTCATACTTTGCGTCATCACCACATCTGTATGTAATACGTTCAGGGTGTCCTCAATTTTGATCAGTTCTCTTACAGATGTATTCGCATATTTTTCTCCGAAGACAGCTGCAACTGCTTTACATGTGTCCTCATCCAGTAATGCATTCTCATACATTGCAAAAATATTGACCAGTTCTTCTTCCGCAGCATCTTTCTTCACCTGATAACTCAGCATCTCTGTCGGGATCTCATTCGGACTCAGCTGCATCACTGCAGAATTCTCAAGATATTGTTCATTATCACGATATATCTCTGCATTATAGGAATACATTCTATAAGCAAGCTCTACCTGCTCAATCTCATCATCTGTTAAAGCTGTCTTGATCTCCTCAACTGCTTTCTCTGTACTCTTCTCCTGCACTTCGCCTGCTGCTGCCACTTCTGCCATGCTCTTCTTCACAGAATATAGGTTGGCTGCCACTGCAAGAATCAGCATCATTACGATAATGCTACGCCATTTGCGTAATATATAATGCAGTAATGTCATTAAATCAATCTGTACCTCTTCTTCGTTCATGATTATCCTCTCATCCTTTGATTTTTCATCAAGTGGTATTATAGCATAGAACTATGGTTGTGCAAAGAGATATTGTGTGGCATTCATATATTCTTAAGATTATCCAACTCTTGGCTGACTTGAATATATAAATAGAGTTCTCTGTCTTTCAATTGAAAATTTTTAAACACACTGGGTTTTCTTTATACAATTCATTATATATCTCATGATATTTTCTTCAGAATTCAAATTATTTTCTTCGTAAAATAAGCGTATTGAGTTTTCATCAATTACTTCTCTTCCAGCTTCATCTTCTTTATACCCATAACGTTTTTCTATCCACGGTTTCTGTGAATGGCTAATTTTTTCCAATGTTTTCGGAGAATACAGTCCAAATGTATTAATCACCATATCAATTGCATTTATTTCTTTCTCAGTAAGTTTTGAAAGCATACAACCATGTGTACTGTATATGCCGTCATCTATTGGTTTATATCCATATCTTTTATATTTATTATATATTTGAGGATATACTGGCCCGTGTGCCCACGCCTGACTTTCCTCCCAAATTAATTGTTCTCCGTTCAAAGCATAATTTACTCCATTCGAAAATGCCAATAATTTTTCTAATGCCAGAGGTGTCACCTCTCCTAAATGAGTGATAATATAATTTGCTATCTGTTCAACTTTAGAACTGCTTATTTCAGCTAGTTTTTCATATCTGGAAACAATTTTTCTATAAGCAACCTCCCTTAATTTTTCTTTATTTTCCTCAACAAAACCCATAAAATAATCTTCTTCGCATAAAATTTTTAATAAAATATCTGAGTATTCTCTTGATGGAATGACTCCATCATAATATCTTTTTATTGTAACTTTTCCAAATCCTGCAATATCTGCCAATATTTCTTTTCCAATATCATATTTCTCCAAAATCTCAGATATTTCTTTTAAAGTAATTAATCCCATTTTTCTTTTATACGCCTCTATTTTAGCTTTAGATTTTCTGGAATTATAGTCAATATCTGTCGCCACTTCACAATTACAATATTTGCATCTGCCTACGCTAAATTTATAGCTGATCTTTATTCCCTTGAATTCTTCATTTATTATCTCATCATGTACATCATACTCAACTAAATCTTCACATTCATTACAGTAAGCAAGTTTCAAATTATCCATATAGCCACCTACTTCCTCTTTCATCTTCTTTTCCTTTTATCTTTCATTATGTATATTATATCTTCCATTATGCAGCAATTACTATGCTGCATAATGGTTAATTTGTATTCTATTTTTCTTTCGGATTATTTTTATGAAACGAAATAACATAAACTTTCTTATACGGTATCTTTCTGTCATTAACTTTAATGTATATCAATATGTCGTCATATTCTAATTCACTAAAATGTGCATCTCTTCTGAATAGCCTACATGTATATTTAAAAACATACAAATATTCTTCTGGTAGTCCTCTTTCCTTTCGCTTTATGGCACCCTTACTAAGATCCTTAATCTTCCCAACAAAATTTTCTCTTTTCAAGTCTTTCAATACGAAATTCTCGTCTCCAGTGTCAAAAACATAATTATCAGATAATGCCGGATTATCCTTCGTTGGTGTTTGAGGAATATAGTTTTTCTCATCGACAGCAATTCTCAAATCTCTAAGAACTTCACTTAGTTCCTTTTCTGAACATTCAACCAATGGTTCAGCTTTAACAGATTCATTTGTCGCATCTAATGGTAACTTTATCAGATGTCCCATCTTCTCTTCTGCCATCAACCTTCTCCTATTCTTTTGTATTTGATACATCTATCAAACGTATCAATAAATATATCATATATATATTATATGTGTACGATACGTTTTTGTCAATATATGATTTATCGTATCATCATTGTTTTATTTCTTTATAACGTTTTCACTACTTCTTTTTTCATACCTCTTTGAATTTTATTCTCTGACAGTTTGTTATTAGATTTTACTTCTATTCCATATTTTCTATCGTTCCTGTCAACAAGCATAAAATCCAATTCATAATTGTCATAAATAGAACAGCAAGGCTTATTTCCTTTCAAGTTGTGTTTCTTATATAATCGATATAATTCACTATAAACAAAATTTTCTGCTAAAATACCGGCAACCGTATCATTACTGATTGGTGTTGTTCCAGCCACATAGCTTACAATTCCACAATCCATAAAATAAAATCTTCTTTCACTCAAAAGATCATTTCTAATCTTTCCTGCCTGCAATAATTTATCATCCCACTTCGTTCTCCATTCTTCAAATTCTGTCTGATTTTATAGTTCCATCTGTTATACCTATCTGTAATCCATATATCAACGTTAATCATTTATATTGATTTCTATAATTTAACTTTCATCTCTTCTCCTCTATATACTTCTCTCTCTGAATCATTTGTCCCATTTTTATACGCTTCGTATATTTCAGCAATAAATTTTTCATCTGCCGTTGTCGGGCAACAATCCGCCATATAATTTTCAATCTCATCAAATGAACAGAAAACCTCAAAATTATTTCTATTAAGTCTGTATCCATAAACTCCGCTCAGAGATTCGCCTGTCATATCCCACAAAAATCGAAAAATATTTTTGGTTGTCAACATATAGTGAAAAGCTTCTTTTACATTTATCTCACTATTATCCTTCACAGAATGATACCACCCCCATATATTATGTACACTATAATAAGGATCTGTATATAGATCTATTTTATGTTCTATAATATATACAGCCATCATCTTCAATGTCTCATAAATTTTTTCATTCCGTCCTTCAAAACGAGCTTCTTTATTTCCTTCATTGGTGTCGTTCTCTATTCTATTATGCCATATAATTGAGTGGATCGTATTCATTCTATTATATTCCTTCTGCATACACAGTAAAAAATTATCAAAAAATTGTTCTGATACATTCTTCACTGCAAGAGAAAGGATATAAATAGCACGTCTTTTTGCATTCAGCCTAAGAAACATCATTGAATCATCCGCCACCTGTGTATAATCGTATAAAAGTTCAAATAAAACTTCCCATCCCTGCTGTGTCAGATTATTTGTATATAACTGAATTTCTTCCATTATTTTATACTCAATTGCATTAAATTTCCTAAGAGCCACCTTCAGCTCTTGCTTTGCTTCTTCCCTGTTATTTGCATTGCAAGGCTCAATCATTTTCTCTACAATGTTCTGAATCGCAAGATGTTCATTGCCGTGCAGCGTAAAATATATCGGGAAATAATTACCACTATAAATTCTGTGTTTTTTTATTGCCTGCTCATAATCTTCATCCGTATAATCCTTGCTTATTATGTTGTTCCTCTCCCTGACATAATGACCCACATACGGAAATATCCTTTTTAGCAGATTTATATATTGACTATTTTTTTCTGAGCTAAATAACTTTTTATAAAAATCTTTTGTCTCTGCATTTTTCTTCTCCTGATTTGCTTGTAAATAGCCTTCACGTCCAAACATTGTTTCTCTGTCAGCAGATACAAAATACGTAGCATTTTTCCAAATTATTGAATATAACTCTCTATTTTCCCTCTTTATTAATTCAATAATGATATAATCACAAATATTCAGCTGCATTGCAAGCCGCTTGTTTTGTTCATTTGAAAAATAATACAGGACACTCATGATCGAGTTTAAAAATCGTTTTATATCTCTCACATCCTGAGTATAATCCGTTAATAAGGGAACAATGTTTAAAATTTCATTTCTTTTTTCATCTTCAATCCGGTATGTTTTCAGCATATTAGAAACACAGTGAAACATTAAATCTTTTTTCAGATCTGTATCCAATTCCGGAACACAGAATTCCATCTGAACAATCTTTTTCAGATACTCCATGTCATACTTCTGTTCAGCGAGCAATCGTTCCATGATTCTCGGATCATAGGAAAGTATATAAGTCACTCTGTCCAGATTAAGTACATCGGCAACTGTTTTCAATAAAAACAGCATTCTTTCAGATCCCAAGCGTTCGATATTATCCAAAATAAATACTAATCTCTGATCTGAAAATGACATATATTCATTGATCTGATTTCTGATTTTCGAGACTGAATTTATATTTTCCTTAAAAAAAGAAAATTTTACTCCCCTTGTTGCTGCATTTATATTAAAAATAAGTGCGATCAGATCTTTTTTCCATGCTCTTTGTTTCGAAATACTATAATTAAGATTCATTTTTTGAAAAATTGTATCCAGAATAGCTCCCAATAAAGCTGCTTCATCTTCAAAATTCCATGGATCAAAATCGTCTATAATTATTATGTTCTCCTGACAATCCTGCAATTGCTTTTTTACCAGATTTAATATGGTTGTTTTTCCACTTCCCCAATTTCCACTTAAGCTAAGGACAAATTTCTTGTTTGGATAACAATTTTTTATTGTTGTAGAAATGCTTTCAATAAGCTCTTTTCTGTGCAGCAAGTCATAATCTACAACATCTTCATCTAATAAAATCATTGTATCACTTTGCTTATCCATTTGTCCTTGATATAGTTCTTGTAATGTAACGGTATTATTCTGTATCTCTCTGGTTTCTTTATATTTATCACTGCTTTTTTCTAAAATTCTTATTCGATATGTATACACTATAGCAAGAAATAATAGGCATAAAACTGTTCCTATAAGCTTATACCATGCGAAAATTTTTATCTGCATAGTTAATGCTATCATCTGAAACAGTAAATATATTGCTAAAGTATACCCAGCACTTTTTATCGCTTCGTCCATATCTGAATTGATTGGCATTTTGATAGAAATATCGATTCTAAAGTATATAATTACAATTGCCGCAGTCACAATAACAATCGTAAAGAACTCATATGCTCCTATACTACATATAATTCGTGTAAAAATATTATAAATATCTGCGAGTAATAGTATTACAAACCAAACCATACCATATAATAGATTACTTTTGTTTACTCTTTTTACTTTCAACATCTATTGTTCTTCCTTTTATGCCTTAAAGGATAAAAGGTAGCCCCTTCATACCTCATTAACATTTAATTTATTTTAAGTTTATCACTGCAAAACATTATAAGCAAATATTTTCTCTTACGTTTTTTCTTCGTTTGTAGTTTATTTTTGTAAATACAAAGTTCCCTCTCAGGAACTTTGATTATCATTAATGTTTTATCATAGAATACCTTAAAATCCTATTTGCAGAAAAACTTTCACAGACTCGGACTGGCGGCTCTGCCGCACCGTAATATTAACGCAATAAAGACCATAAAATTTTGAAAGAACCTATGGAGCATTTACGAATATTCAATTTTTTAAAAGTTCCTTATCTATTCTTAACATTAAATCACACAACCTTTTTCAATTAGTTTCTGCTGTTTTCCTGTTAGTCCTGTAAGGAAAAGAAATTCCTTGTCCTTTTGTAAAAAACGACACACTGGTTCCCTCAACTCACTTTTCTTCATTACAAGCTTGAAATTAAATTCTCCACTTTCAAACCTATTTCCATCAAAATATCCAGTAATAAAACGCTCATCGTTATTACCGCTATGCAACAACTCATCAATCACAACGTTCCCTTTATAATGGATATCTGTTAGTGCCGTCTCCATTTCTTCCAAGAAATCAAAAGGAGGCTCGCTTGTTTTCATGAAAATCAGAATATTTTCTTTTTCTTTTTTCAGAACTGTGATTTCAAAATTATCCATTTGCTGCACTCCTTTCTACATAACTTATGTCTTCACTATATTACTTCATAATATTCATCAATAATTGCTAAAGTACGCTTAATCAAATCGTGTGCACCATGAACATCTAATAGTTTCGTCGTATCCATCCCCGTTGGATCATCCCAATGAGACAGCGGATGTCTATTATTGTGATAAAAAGTATAGATATTCCCAATATACTTAATATGCTCTTCTTTTGCATTTCCATAACGGTCGGGTTTTAACCTATATTTTGCCCCGACTTTATCAAACATATCAAATCCATTATCTTTAATATATTCGTAATCCGAAATAATATCGTTTTCCTTTAAAATCATTTTTAAATGTGCTTCTAAAACTCTTACTACTGGCTGTGCTAGAAATGTTCCATCAAACATATCCCCATCCAACTTCAAATTATAAACTGCCTGATGTAAGGTTCTGGAAATTTTAGGTGGCAACTTATTATATGAATTCGGCAAATAAAACTGAAATTCAGAACAGACTTCATCTTTGTCAACCGTCAAGTTATATGTATTATTGAAAATCTGCGGTATCTCTTCTACATCCACTAATTCAGTTACATATCCTACAACAATTGAAAAAATTTGTCCTGGCTTTCCCTGCATAACCAATTTATTATTTTTTCCATAATGGTTAATAACTACTCTGTCTTTTTTTTCAGTTTGTGTCAGAACAACAGCTTTTCCGTAAGCAATATCTCTATCTTCTTCTACAATCTTTTCTGCACCGATTTCCTCTACTGTCAATTCAACAATCGTTTTAAAATCATCCTCAGAGATACCTGCGACTGTAAACCAGAAATCGCCACGCTTAATTTTAGGAATTCCTTTTCCTTCTGTCAGTGCTTTTTTGGCTAATTGATCTGCCTCTTCATTATAAAAATCACCCGTATGTGCTTTCACCTTTTGAAAATTAATCCGAATAATAGATTGTTGCTCATTCATAAAAGCTACGTACTTCTGAGTAAGTGTATTTTTAGCTTTCCATTCACCAACCGCCCATTTTTCTATGCCTTCATAATCATAATGCAATTCTATATTATCATAGCCATTTTTTACTGCCCATTTCACGGCATACATAGCCCCCAGCATCTCTCCTGCCACATTACGTATTGCCAGTGATTCTGGATTGTCACCATTTCCAAACTCTTTAATAGTTTCTCCATTCGGAGTAATAATAATACATCCAAAGGCATATTTTCCAAGAGTTTCATCGAAGCTTCCATCCACGTATGCAAGAAGCTTATTATCTGTTATTTCGTCGGTATTATAATTTCCCGCTATTTCTTGTTTCACGCCCAGATACGCATTTGCTTCTTCTTCAGTAGCAAATCCTTTATATTCAGCCTTCGCATAGCCTGACACAGCGGCTTCACATTCAATCCAGGAATAAAATAAACCTGTTTTTTTCCCTTTTCTTACTGCATAAACCTTCTTTTTCGCCATGGTTTCTCCTTTAAATTTTTGTATTCTATCACAGTTCTTCTATTTTGTCAACTCTAGTATGGTCTATCTAGAAAAGCGTCTTATATAACCTATCTAAAAAAGCATCAAGTGTCTAATCTTTTGTCATTGGGGCATCTGTATGTTTAAGAATCCCGCAATACTTGGTCATAGTCATGATCTCCTTTGAATGAGTTTACACCTAGTGGTACATGATTACATTTTAAAGGATTTATAACAAAAATTCCCACCACCAGAACAGCGGTTTCTCAGTAGCAGATTTGCGTTTTCCTGTTACTAAACATCAAAGACACATGCTCTAGATTATTCACATGTCAAACGTAGGATTTAAGTTAAATTTGCATCATGGAATATTTCTGCCACTTCTCTGGAGTGAACTTTTTGAAACTAATATCAATTAAAAACTATGTACTACGCAAATCTAATAATCAATCCGTGACATCCCACAAGAAGCCATATCTGCCATTGCCTTTTTCTTTAGTAAAATGGATTATGTTTGTATTCTTATAGTTAATATCCGGTATTTCGTTTTCTACCACAATCGTTTGTACTTCATTTTGATTATCAATAATGTTTTCAAACAGCATACTTCTCATCGTCTCAGATGGCTTTTTGGTTTTCTTCTCTTTCAATGATAATATAGGTGAATCTAGCAGCAAAAAATCTGGCGAATATTTTGCATGCCTTTCCAAATATCTTGATAAAACAATTGCTATTACTGAATTTAAATATGCATTATATCCTTTACCATTAGCGCTTTTCTTTTTCCCGTTTATAATAACATCCATAGTTGTCTTATCAAACACTACAGAAAATAAATTATCATATTTGCAACTTTCAAGGAATAACCTAATATCAGTATTCAAGTCACTAATGAAATTATAGCCAATGTGCTCCTTTACTGAAAATTTAATTTGACTTTCATCGTCAATGCCATTTTCAATCATATCAGCCGTCTTCTGATCTGATATTTTTTTTAGAACATCTACTTCCTTTTGACACTCAACTGCCTCTTTATATACTGATAACTTTTCTTTTAAAATAGCCACTTCCGGCTTAAGTTCATTTTCAACAAGTTCTTCTATTGATTGCTTTTTTGCAGTCAATGTCCTAATTTCTTGCTCTAAAGTAAGTTTTTCCGCATACAATTCTTTAGATGCACTTTCCAAATCTTTTGCTTGCAATTTTATCTTTTTATAGTCTGATTTTGCTGCATCAATATAGTTTTTGTTTTTCTTGACGATTACCTTGCTATCACAAAATGGGCATTGAGTTGAAAAATCTCCTTTCAAGTTTGCTTCACCGTCAACAATAAAATTGAGTCGTTTTAAATCTGCGCTATACTGAGTTGCAAGTTCATTATATCTGTTTATAAGCAGATTGCACTCAGCTAAATCTTGATTTTTATCATATAATTGTGCAAGTATCTCTTGATTTTCCGTTATAGCTTTATTAATTAACCGTTCGGTTGAAGAAATTGTTTCCATAATTTTTTCAATCTCTGGCATAATATCTACATGAGGACTCTCCTTTAATTTGGCCAACAATTCTTGACTTCTCTCAGATAATCTAAATAATTCTCTGTTTATATATTCCTTCACAGCATCTTTTTTTGCTTCTTTAATTTCTTTGCTCTCAATTTTTTCTGCCGCGGCAAAGTCTCTGCCTGACAATAGAAAAATTAGAGAAGATAGTTCAGCAGTATTATTGGTATATTTATCTGACAGAATAATCGAACTTTCAGAAATTATTTTTGTTTCTGTAAGCATAAACATATGACTGAACGTTCTCCAAGATAATACTCTTTTCTTAAAATTCTCATTACAAATAATAAAATGTTTTTCATCAATACCAATTAAAGATAACCACACTGAATTAATAGTATTATCATAATTGTTACTACTTGCTTTTGAATTATACCTGCCCGAAGATATTTTTTTGTCCGTACTTTCTACATTTATTTTATTCTCTCCAATTTTACGGCTCATTATCAATTTTCCATGCTCTGTTCGCACAATAATCTCTATAACTTCATACCCAGTAGAAATATCAATAGGTTCTTTATCACTTCCAAACATATAATCAATACATTTAACAATATAGGTTTTACCGGTATTTGAAGGACCATATATAATATTCACACCATTCGATAACTCAATGGTTGAATCTTTTTTCCCCACGCCAGTGACAGTCAATCTTTCAATATAAAAACTCATACCCTCGTACCTCTCACCATATTTATCGCGTATTCGTTTATGATATAAATTAATTCTCTATCAGAGTATTCAAAGAATAATGAATCCGTTTTTTTTACTATGTCCGTAAAATCTTCTGCATATTTATCATTAAGAGATCTACAAAACATTGTTCCGCTTCTTGATATACTATAGTTGAATCCACTTTTATTACAATGTGGAATAATGTAGCCTCTTAATATCAATTCTTTTAAGGCTTGCGATACAATTTTTCGTTTTGATGTATATTCGCTAAATCGATAATCGTTATCACCATGCAAATTATACTCTGATGATCCAAAATCTTTCCCATATATTGATATAAAATCTAAAGCAGTGATTCTGTCAACAGATAATCTGCTTTTCACCGTATTCAAAATTATCAATATTCTCAATGATATTTCAAGTGAACTATTAAAAACCTCACTCATCTTTATTCACCCACCTTAGTTTTTCATCATTAACCAACATATGGCAAATCCCTTTTCGCTCACTAATTCCTATGCAATGCAATTTACTATCCAACATAGACTTTGATGTATTAGTTACAGAAGCTTGTTTTAAATCTTCAACTAAACGTTTATATCCGCTATCATATTCCTGCTCATGTGTATCAATTATTCCATTGTATATCTCCTCTTTCAGTATATCAAACTGTTGTGAATCTGTTAACGTGTCTCTAACGAATCTACGTATTGTTTCAGCAGAATAATAATCTTTTCTCTGCCTGTTAAGATGCTTAAAATAATGACTATAAGCTTCTAATGACTTCGTCGTGTCAATTTTTACTTTCAATTCATCCGAATACGCTTCTAATAACGCACAAATATATGGCAGCTCAACAACATCAATCGTGTCTGTTGGTTTCAATGGTGTAGGCAAATTAAGTCTACGTCCTCCAAAACGAATATTTCCATATATTGTATCTAAATACTCATCAACGATTTGAGCAATAGGATATGTTTTGATTATTGTAAAATCAAAAGAGTTTATATAATCTAAAAATGGTTCATCTAATAAAATTTCTTCTGTTTTAGTAATTTTTGATTTGCAATATACATCCCAATTTTTTATAAGACTGGTTATTAATGCTGACTGATCATCAATTAAGTCTTGTAAAGAAGGTCCTACATCATTTGAGGCAATAATAAAATATTCCTTTGGTATAGGAATTTCTCCCTTATATGTATAGTAACAAAGTTTTCCCAATTCCATATAATAATTTGTTGGAGCAAGCCCTGCATTATAATGTTTACATTGATAATAATCTACCGTGCCATCACTATAATAGCCAACAATATCACGTCCTTTGTCACCGGCACCTCCTATTCTTTTGATGGATAAATATTTTTCTTTTTTACAACCATATAGCCATTCTAAGGTGAATTGTTCAAAAGAATCTTCATCCATAATATGAACTTTATCAATTGGTGCGATATTAGTATCCGTCCCGTATAATTCCAAATCAATATGAGGTTTGCTCAACTCAATAAATGATAACATTTATCTTACCTCCGTCCTTCTTATTCACTATCGCATCCAATACAGGTTCAAAGAAAATCTTAATTTCAGCAATAATAAATGAATTCTCATGTGTACCGTCTTTTATTGTTTTCAAAAAATTCTTCCATTACTTTCACATATCCTCATTGTTAGCAAATGAAACAACCTGCATAAAACCTCTCCCTACCATAGGCAATGCCACATTGCTGCTAATTGCTAAAGATAGCAGATCGCAGACCTCAAAATTTGGAAACTACGTATTAATCGTCCACTCTTCAGCACAAAAAAACTAATATCATGCACACCAATACCATCATTTCTAATAGTTAGAAACTTCTAGCCAAATACTAAACTATTAAATTCTTCAAATTAATTTTATCACTCCAAACGTATGTCTGCAAATACTTTCCGAAGCTGATATGTTTTATTTTATATTTGTAGTTTCTTTTACTAAATACAAAGTTCCCACCTTCAGGAACTCCGTATCCACCCCATATTCTATTCTCTACAAAATAGTCTTAATCACCTCAACCATCTCCCCAACATACTTCCTGCAAAGTTCGTCCGAATCAGCCTCCGCCATTACACGGATCACAGGTTCTGTGCCGCTCTCTCGTAAAATGATGCGTCCGTTTCCAGCCAGTTCTTCTTCGATCTCCTGCTTTTTCTTCTGCACAGCCGGATTCTCTGTCACTGCCTTCTTATCAGAAACTCTCACATTCTCAAGATACTGCGGATACATCTTCATTCCTTCACATAAAGCATGAAGACTCTGCTTCTTCTCCAGGATCACTTCCATGAGCATGATCGCTGTGAGCATTCCATCACCGGTCGTTGCATGTTTACTGAAAATAATGTGTCCACTCTGCTCACCACCAAGTACATAGCCGTGCTCAACCATAGCTTCATTCACATACTTGTCCCCGACTGTGGTTTTCAGATAGTCAATGCCGGATTTCTCTAAAGCCTTGAACAATCCAAGATTGGACATGATGGTTGCGACTACTGTGTTGCCTTCTAATCTGCCATTTTCTTTCAGATACTTTCCGCATACATATAAAATATAATCTCCGTGGACTTCCATTCCGGTCTCATCCACTGCGATACAGCGGTCTGCATCTCCATCAAATGCAAAACCAACGTCAAGTTTATTCTCCAAAACAAACTTCTGAAGATTTTCAATGTGTGTAGAACCGCAGTCTTTGTTAATATTCAGTCCGTTTGGCTCATTGGCGATCACATATGTTTTGGCTCCAAGTGCATCGAATACACTCTTTGCTATGGATGAAGTACTTCCGTTGGAGCAGTCTAAGCCAACTTTCATATTCTTATATGATCTTGTTGCCAGTGAAATAAGATATCCGATATAACGGTTTCTTCCGATTGCATAGTCTGTTGCAGTTCCTACTGCCTCTCCTGTTGCAAATGGAAGTTCTTCTCCGATGCCATCTATGTAATTTTCCATTGCTTCTTCGATATCGGAAGCAATCTTGTGTCCATTTCCGTCTATGATCTTGATACCATTATCATAATATGGGTTGTGGCTGGCTGATACCATGATTCCACAATCAAAATCTTCTGTCCGGACAACATAGGCAACACTTGGTGTTGTCGTTACGTGCAGAAGAAATGCATCTGATCCGGATGCTGTAATCCCTGCAACTAATGCATATTCAAACATATAGCTGCTTCTTCTGGTGTCCTTTCCAATGACGATACGTCCTCTGTGTTCTCTGCTGTAATACCAACCTAAGTATCGTCCGATCTTGTATGCATCATCTGCTTTTAATATCTTATTGGCCTCTCCACGGAAGCCGTCTGTTCCAAAGTATTTTGACATGAATGTTTCTCTCCTAAATATCCTTTATTTGCAATAGCTATAGTTTTTATTGATAAACATAACTTTCTTCATTATGTCTTCAATCTTTTTTAATCGTTTCTTTATCCTACAAATCATAAAACTCATTCGCAGGCTTAAGTTGTATCCTATCCCCATCAATACCTGCATCTATAAGGCTCTGTCTCATCATATCTTTTTTAGTGGAATCAAACCATACAATTGTCCAATTAACATTTTTTCCACTTAATAAATCAATGTTACTAAAATATGGCACATCTATATCTATTTCCGATAATAAGAATATAAAAATCGAACGAGTCAATCGCTTCTTTGATAATTTTCCATTGATCATCATCGGCAGCACTGAGCATCTCCATGCCAATCGGAAATTAATTCATGGTTAGAATCGCCCGAATAGCTTTGTTGCGTTCTTCTTTTAAATCTTCATATGTTGATGAAATAAAAAACTGATATTTGTTTTCCAAACGACTCACCACCTATATTTTTTATAATTCGGTATTTTCTGATTCAAATTTCATCTGCTCAATCATTCTTTTATATGCTTCTTCTAAATCGACTTGAGGTTTCCAACCTAGTTTTTGCAATTTATCAGAATTCAATTTCATTTTTGTATCAGCAGCATAGCCAAAAGTATTCGTTTCCGGTATATCATAAATCACCTTGATTTTATTATCTGCGATTTTTTCAGCAACCATTAACGCCATATTAGCAATAGTAGTATGACTTTTAGGGTTTGAAATATTATAAGCTTCTCCGTTCTCTCCATTTAGAAGAATTGTAAGTAATCCGGTGATGCAATCACTTGTATAGCAATAATTTCCTTCTGACAAACCTTTCGTATGTAATACTATATCCGTTTCATTCATTGCACTATGAGCGAATTGTGCAAACACGCGATTTTCCCAAGGAAGTACCCCTGCCCCAAAAGTTTGAGCCAATCTTGCAATTTTTACCGGAACATTGTATTCGTGTAAATAAGCTATACACATATTTTCACAAAGACGTTTACTCTCCGGGTAATTACTTCTTACTTTTAATGGATCAATATAACCAATTTTTCCCTCGGTTACTGCACCTGCATCGCCATCAAATGAGCCATACATTTCCATTGATGAGATAAATACAACCGATTTTGATTTCTTCTCTGCAGCTAGTTTCAAAATATTGTTTGTTCCGTTTACAGAAGTAATAATTGTTTCCACCGGATTATTAATCATGGTTTTTGAAGTTGTAACTGCGGCACAATGAAATATGTAATCTATCTGCACATCTATATTTATTTTTTCAACAATATCTCCAATTACAAATGAGATGTGTTGCATTTCTTCTTTTGTATAAATTTCTTTTGCCTTATTTATATTACGAATTAAGGCAATAATTTTAATGTCTCCGATAGTAAGAAATGCTTTAATTAAATGAAAGCCAATAAGACCCGTTGCACCGGTTACCAAAACCGTATGTCCTTTAAGATTTTCATATGGAAGATTGTAATTTGAAATATATTCCAAATCATCTTTTAAAATATTCGTTGACATAGGCTATCCTCCCCTGTAATTTTTTTATCCAAACTGATAGAATGATACTTACTGATATGCACAAAATATAATTCATAAGACATCATACCTAAAGTCCTCCCCATTCCACCGAAAAATCAGAAGCATTAGGTTCTCAAAATAATGGAAAATTATAATCGATAAAATTGATATTCCGTATAAAGCACTACGCTCTTTGCTAAACACACTCCAATTATTCGTCCAATCCATAGATTTGCTCATTCTCCTTTGCCTCCAGAATTGCTCGCATGGTATAAAAATCTTCCGGTGTTGTAATTTTAATATTTTCTCCAGGGCCATCTATTAGATGAAGATTAAATCCATATTTTTGCATCATAGTACATGAATCAATACAATTATTTTCACCATCAGATAGTGATTTTTCATGGGCTGCCAGTATATCGTCAAGCCAAAAACTTTGAGGTGCTTTTGCTACTCTCGAATTATTTCGACTAGGCACATAGTCAATGGTAGAATCATCTTCATTTACAACAAGAATTGTCTCTTTTACTTTTGCTGTTGTAATTGCTGATCCGTAATTCAAAACACTTTGAATATTATCAGATATTACTTTTTCGTTAATCAAAGGACGAACGCCATCATGTATAAGGACAATACTTTTTTCATTTCCGGCTATCTCTTTTGCCGCTTTCAATCCATTGTAAATAGACAACTGCCCTGTTGTACCACCCGGAACAACTAATTTCACTTTTTCGATTCTAAATCTATATAACAAATCTTTTAAATACTGAATCCAGCCATTAATACACACAACTACAATTGCATCAATGTCTTTATGCTTTTCAAAATGTTCCAGTGTATGAATAATAATTGGTTTATTATACATTTCTAAAAACTGTTTTGGTCTTTCTTTACTATGCATTCGACTTCCAACGCCTCCTGCAAAAATAACAGCAATGTTCATTTCATCTTCTCCCTTCAATTATTAATATGCAGTCAATAAACTATTTCTTTTGCTTTTATTGTATATGACAAATAGTCCTTTATTATTGGATTTACAATATTAAATTCTGCCTCATCTAATTCAGATATACCGCTTTCACTTGTAATGCGATAACGTTCCTCATCAGGTATTGCGTATACCTTATCAATTAAGTTATTTACATCATTATTTGAGAAAAGGGAGTTCCCTAAAAAATAGTTATCCCCGTCAATGTCAAGAAAATCCAATAATGTTGGTGCAAAGCATAAGCTATTCCTTCCTTCGGCATTAATTTCTTGTGCTTCAATTTTATTATTCCAAATCAATAAAGGGATTTGATCACAAAAATAGTCCTCTCTTGCATAGCTTGGCTCAAACGTCCTAATAAAATCTTCATCTTCATATGTACAATGATCCGTAGTAAAAACAACCACTAAATCACTATATTTTTCATTATTTTCAAAATTCCTCATAAATTCGCCGAAATAGTAGTCTGCATTTGCGAATCTATTTAAAAGACCGTTTTTCCCATCTCCATATTTAACATTCGATTCATCAAAAGTTGCATGTGTACCAAACGTATATATAACAATAAAATCTGGCTTGCTATTTTCATAACACTCTTTCACTTCATTTCCAAGCAATTCATACGCCTCATCATCTCTTAACCATGTGTCTGTATTATTTGAGGTAACAATTCTATCGAAATCAAATGTTTTTAAATAATTTGTAAAATCCTGATTGTTTGGTTCCGTATTAATCAGCGTTGTTTGATAGCCATTATCATGCATTATTTTCTGAAGCGAAATCAAAGTATTTTCATCATTGTTATTATATTGATACCCTGAATATAATTGTCCAATGAGTCCCCTATAGGTTGCTGCCGTGTGATTATAATAGTTTGTAAAATTCAATGACTTATCTTCGTACATACGAACATTAGGCATTATATTTCTTTCATCATCTATAATATTTTGAGATAATCCTTCTGTAAAAATGAGCACAACATCTGGATTTTTCTTTTGTAACGGAGATGATACATAATTTCCGATTGTATCCTTATAAAACATCGAATCTAACATCTCAAAATCAGAGTTACCACTTTGTGCAATTTTATTGTACCTTGCTTGTCGTGCATAGATATTTCTAAATAGTAAAATACTATTTTCAATAGGTGAAACATTTTCTCCGGAATTCCATATTATAAACTCTATGAGTAGTAAAACACATACTAAATCACATTTAGAAAACGACTTATAAAACCTCCCCTCTATTTTAGGAGTTGGAATGCACAGTGCGACTAGGAAAGGAATAATATATAACAAATACAGTATAGCTTTTCCACTAATTCCCTGTATCGACTCTAAGTTAGTCACCATTATCAATGAGACAAAGTTTCCCGCAAAACGATATACTATAATCTCAATTCCAATGATTAAAAGTAAAATACAGTTTATTAAATATCCCAATATTTTGTTAATGGAAACTAAATATCCGCTTGCAAGTAGAATTAAAGTTAATTCTACAAGACCAACTAATATAAGTATTGGTTTTTTATACATATATGTAACTTGTAAAAATAGAACAAGAAAAAATATATATTTAAAAAACTGTGCTATACGCAATTCATTTTTCATAAAAAGAACTTACCTCGCATCTTCATTTAGTTGTTCTATTTTACTGTTACATATCTCTAATTATTTAATAAATTTCTTCTTAGCAAAACTTACTAAATAGATAAATTCTTGGCTTCTAGTAATTAATGAAATCAATATATAAACCGCTACTCCTACACAAGCCTTGATTACTATTTCTAAAACATAATTATTAAACGTCATTAAGCCACAAATATAAACTGCAACTCCCATTATCAATGACAGAATTGCAACACTCAACACATCTTTAACTTGATCGCTAAAACGATAATTTATAAGCTTTCCCATCGTTCCAAAATTCATAAGCATTGCATAGAAAGAATAAATTGCGGTTGTTACAGCAACACCCATAGTTCCATAGTTTAATCCCAGAACTAAAAGAATTAAAAACACTGGTTTTTTCACAAACTCCAATTTCAATAATACATCGCTCCTTCCAATTGCCTTGATAGTTTGAAGCCCAGTATCACCTATCAAGCCGAACGCCACAGAAATACTTAGTATTTTCATATAGTCGATAGAAGGTTCCCATTTTTCCGTAAGGAGTAAAATAATTAAAGGTTTTGCTGTCATAGCTAATCCTATCATTAAAGGGAAGGAAATGTATGTCATCATACGAATTGCTTTTCTCGTTATATTTCTAATCGAATCGTAATCATCGCTATAATTTGCAAATGCTGGAAACAAAACAGTCATTACTGAATTATTTACATTCGTAGAAACCAAAGATGGTATTTGATTTCCTTTGTTATAGTAGGCTAAATCTGCAGATGAAAATGCTTTTCCTATTACCAATGATTGCAATTGGTCAAAGAAGGTTCCTATTACACTTGTGCATAAAACTTTCCAGCCATATGACATTAAGCTTATTGCACGTTCTAACTTAAACCTAAGAGACGGCTTCCAATCAATTGTTATCGATAAAACAATCGTGTCTACAATAGTATTGCCAAGATTTTGTGCAACTAATGCCCATGCTCCAAAACCCTTATACGCCATTGTAATACCTATAATTGCTGAAACTACTGTACCTCCAAGCGTAGAAAAGAAAAACTTTTTAAACATCATGTTTCTTGAAATATACGCACGCTGAATCGTATTGTATCCGCTTATAGGAATTCTCAATGCCATAACACGCATCAATGGCACGATATTTTCATTATTATAAAAATTTGCAATAATCGGTGCTGAAAAATAAATTATAAAATAAATTACTATTGAAGATATTACACTACATATCAATAGTGTCGAAAAATCCAACTGATCTGCATCCTTCTTTTGAATTAACGCTGCTCCAAAACCATTTGAAACAAAAACATCTGCTATACTTATAAATATTAGTAAAATAGCTACCACACCATAATCTGTTGGTGACAATAACCTTGCCAAGACAATTGAAACTATGAAAGAAACTATTTGAGCTATGCATCTTTCACCCATTGTCCAAAACACACCACTAATAATGCTATTGTTACGCATAAATCAAATCTTTTCCTCCATAATTCCGATTAAAATTCACCATCTATACCCAATTGAGAGCAAATCCAGTCAGCTGCATGTTTTGATGCCGTACCATTATCATATATAGTGTTTATTTTAAAGTACTCATCCAATTTAATCTGGTATTCTTTATTGCTAAAATGATTTACGGTCTCAATTGCTTGCTCATTTGACAGACAAATGCCATATGGGAGCTGATAAAATTCATCATATACGTCTCTTAGTTGCTTATACTTCTCAAAATCTAAGCAGATACGAAAAATAGGTTTTCTTAATATCAGAAAATCATATGCGACAGAGGAATAATCCGTTATTAAGCAATCCGCAGTTAGCGATAACTCTTTAAGATCTTCATATCGAGTAGCATTTATTAAATTATCTGTAAAAGCAAATGATTTTTCATGTTGTACAACATCTGGGTGAAATCTTATTAACATAACACATTTTCGTCGAGTGTTGTGTTCAAATGCATGTATCAATTTCTGGAAATCCAATTTATATCCATCAAGAGAGCCATCATCTCTAAACGATGGAGCATACAAAATAATATAGGTTTCATCTGATATTCCAAATTTTTGTTTAACTTTTTTCTTTATTGAAGCGTCATTTTTTACACAAAACAAAGGATCTATTGATGGAGCTCCTATTTTTAAATATTCCACTTTATCATTAAGCCAAAATGATCTTTTGGCCAAATCCAAGCTTTGCCTATTTGCAACTATAAATGCGTTTGTGATCATACCATCATATTGAGCAACCGGAATATACCCAGGCCACAGCTTATCTTCTGCATCTTTTTCACACTTTTTCCCAAGGAGATTTCCATGCCACGTTTGCATATATTTTTGATTCGGTCTTTTTTTTGTCCTATGTCCAGTTCTGGTATTATCTACCCATACTTTGGCCGTGGATTGATGATATATAGCCCTGATAGAATTGATTTTAACCTGTGTAACCCCGTCCGGAAAATTGTCATGATACTTCCTTACAAACCAAATAATTTTCAGATTGAGTTTTCTTTGCAACAATTCCTCACATATAAATTTAGGATCACCACCAAATCCAGTTCCCTCAAAACTATCAAACGTAATTTTAGAATTATTTATTGGCAATTGACGGAAAATGCAAGAAAAAATCGGTTGAATCAAAAAGAAACACTTGTCATGCAATTTGGGCCAAAAAGTTTTTTCCTTTATATTTTTTTTTATTTTATTGTAGATAACCATTTTAGCTTCTTATAAACCTTTCAATTTTCGTAATTATTTTGAAAATCCTATTCCCAAGAAAATAATATAATTTATAGTAAACAGGAAGTTCATTAAAAATCATAAAATCTATGATTTCGTAATGAGCAGAACAGTTGTATGTGTGTATTCCCTCTATTTTTCCATTATGGTCAATATGCGTTATATGATTAGATGCTTTTTCATAATCTATATTTGCTAACTCATGTTCTTTGTAAGGATTGTATGAATCCAACGCCCAAAAGACAAGACCTTTCCCATACATACCTTCTGTACAATTTTGAGCTATACGGATTATATTACTTTTAGTTTTAATTACTTTACCTGCATTGCGTATACCATAATCGCCTTCTGATAGTTCCCTTTTGCTATCGGGAATAATATTAAGTTCTTCATCTAACTCATACATCACATTATGCACATAACAGAAATTTTTTCTTTCGTTGGTACTTTTCTCATCCATTAGTGAGGTTATAAACAGATACTTTCCTACGTCATTTTGTAAAACAACACTATCACATGCCTTCACATTATTTAAAATCACTTTATCTTTTTCCCATTTGTATGGGAACGAAATACATTTATACAAAATAACACTATTTGATGCCTCACTCTCTGGTATCATATATAAACGATTTTTATTCTCAAAAATCATTGGAAATGATAAATGAAATGCCTCATCGATAATGATGACTGGTTTACTTGCAACATTATCTACGACTTTGCTACAAGCAATCGATCCCTTACCTCTAAATTCATCAAAATATTCATAAAAAATATATACATCCTCACCATTTTCTACAATAAATGGATCTGCAGCCCAATATCTTTTTCCAAAAGGAAATTCGATTTCCTTAAAATTATAATTATCTGTTAGGTAAAAGAAATCATCCGGATCACTTTTTTTCCTAAATCCCAAATAATAATACTGAACATGAATCTTCGCCATACCTTCAATCCTCTTATAGTAACATCTGTTTTAATAATTTGCATAATTGAATTGCTGCCTCAGGCAAATTAAAACCATTTTCGGACATAATCGCATATGCCTTTTCTCGTTCTTCCGCTTTTATATTCACTATTGTTTCTGCCCAAGTTTTCGCTCCATCAGCCAGTCGTATCATCTTTGTTGTATCTAATACACATATCTGTTTTGTTATTCCTTCTGATGCAGCAACTAACGGCAGTCCTGATGTTTGTGCCTCAATAGCCACCATAGGCATACCTTCAAAATATGATGGAATAATTGCATAATCTAATGCTTGCATTAATTCATTTACATCATTTCTGAGTCCTAATAATTTCACATGAGTTTCTAAATCATGATTTTTAATAGCTTCCTTTAGTTGATTTTCAAGCGGTCCTTTTCCGATAATATAAAGTATGCAATCTTTTTGCTTGTTGATTTCTTCACATACTTTTATTGAAAATATTGGATTTTTTTCAGGGCTTAACCTTCCAATAAATCCTATTGCCAAAGTTTCGTTACAGCCGATTTCACGTCTTTTTTTGTTTCTTAGTTCTTCATTAAATTTGTACTTATTGCCATCGATTGCATTAGGAATATATACCACTTTATTTTTTACAACATTTTTCGGAAACATCCATTTAGCAGCAAAATCTGAACACGCCCAATAATCTGTAACATATTTCTTTATCTCTATCCTATGAATATAGTGGAAAAAAGTTTTTTTTATTTTATTGGCTCCCGTTCCCATCATAGAAGAGCAGTGACTATGTAAAATTATTTTTTTTATACCGTAAATTTTTGCATACTTAATAATATTAATCGTACTCAAATCAACAGCCAACCCCCATAGCACATCATAATCAGGGGCATGTTTTTCCATAAAATTCTTAATTTCGTTCTTAGAAAAACTACTCACCGTAAAAACATTACCACCAGCTGCGATAACTCTGTCTGCATCAACAACATCTTTATATCCTAAAACATCAAATGTAATATCTTTATCAATTTTAATTATTTCATTAAAATATCCATAGAAGAATGATTCTACTCCTCCATAGTTTCCACATAATCCTGTAACTAAAATTCTCATCGTCAAATTCCTTTAGTTCGTAAGCTCGCTAGAAAATGCTATTTATAAGTATATTATTTTGTAAGATGGGTTTTAAAATCGTAGGAATCAAATGCATACCAACAGAAATGTACGCTATTCCCAGTATGAACACAAACACACCCATAAATACTAACGCATTATTTTTTGATATTTTTCTTTTAGATAAACCATCTGATTTTAATGCATTAAACAAAATAATTAAGTTCATAATAGTCATTGACTCTTGTAATCTATAAACCTCACCTGTATATTTTATAATCAGTCCATATATGCAAAGAATACTAATGTTAGCTTTCATTGCGAGCATAACTTGGCTTTTATTAACATAGCCGGATTTTTTATTTAGTATGTAAAAACATAAGAAAATAAGCAATGCTGCTGTAAATGTAACATTTAATAATGCACCACCATAATGTCTCCAAGTAGATGATTGATATTCAGCAGAAAAATAAGCTCCCATTCGACCGCCTGCACCAAATACTTCAAGTATTTTCATAATACTTTGGGGCGAAAGTAAAAATACTATTAGGAAGTTAAAAAATGCTGTAAAAACAATATTCGTTTTGAGATCAAATTTTTTAGCCACTAGCAAAACAAGCCAAATCAAGCTGGCAGAATGTATGCACGCTGCAATCAAAATCAAACAAATATATTTAAAATCACTTCGTGATAGCTTAAATTTGTTAATTTTTATCAAAATCTTGTCGTCCTCAAATAGATAACGAATTGCAAAAACAAATATGGCCGTTGCCAAAGCATGACGCATCTGAGCAATATTTAAAGGAAATGGATATATCATGTACAAACAACATACTATATTCGGATACTTTGAAAGTTTCCAAACTGTTGTAAAAATTAGTAGTAGCTGAATAAAAGTAATTATGGCCTTGTATTGATAAAACGTACACCCCACCTTTCGGAATAGCAAAATAATTGCATTGTATAAAATTTCACTATTTCCCGCCCATAATTCTGGGGAAGCATACCTACTCATGTATACTTCCTGTTCATCTGCAATTCCGGTGGTAAATGCCATTAAAATCCACATCCAAATAAATAGAACCATGTACAGAGCTTTATTCTTTTTTGAAAATATACTCATCAAAAATAGCAATATTGTAATACATCCAACAATCATCTTAACCCTCTTGTTGAGAAAATATCTTTTCTAATTTTTCCACAGACTTTTCCCAATCTAATGTTATAATTACATTTTTCATTTCATTTTGAATACTTTTTTGTAATGCTTTATCAACTATAAGTTCTTCTATATTTTGAATCATCTGTTCAATGTTTCCGGGCTCTGAAATCATCATATTTCCTTTATGAACTCCAATATCTTGTACGAAGCCCACATTAGTTCCCACAACAAAACAGCCACAAGCCATTGCTTCCAAAGGAGTAAGCCCCCAGCCTTCCTCTAAACTCGGGAAAATAAAAATATCTGACTCTGAATACATTTTAACCAGTTCTGCTTTTGTTGGATTCTGACGATATTCAACATAAGATGGAACATTGGAACTATCGCAAAATCCGAACATTCTCAATTTGCTGTTAGGATATTTTTCTCTGATTTTTTCAAATACTTTAATTCCTTCAGCAACCCCCTTTTTGGGTAATGTATGATTTAGCATTAAAAAACATATGCTATTAGTATCTTTATCAATATTTACATGATGATATATCTCTGTATCTAAACCGTTGTAAACAACTGGGTATGGTCCTATCCCCAGATTCTGTTTCAACTTTTGATTAATCCAAGACGAAACAACAATTTTATTTAATGGTAACTCATATGACTTTTTTACAATTTCTTCATTATCCCATATTTCAAAGTCCTGAATAAAATAGAATTTTTCCCCTTTTTCAGGCGATAACCGATCTGCCTTATAGGCTGTTGGCCAAGCCGTAGCAATAATTACATCAGCATCTCGAATAGATTTATCTGTAATTTTCCAAACAAAATGATCTATCTTATTGCTATATTTCTTATAATTAAAAATTGCTTTTACTGTACAATAAGCTTGATGTATTCCATTTACAAAGGCACTTTTATATCGATGCATATTACTTGCTTTAATTTCTTTATACACTCGAACATCATGGCCTCTTTTTATAAGCAAATCAGCATATTTATATACCACATCAATTCCTCCTGATGATCCTATCGGAGGCAAAATAAAATCTATAAGCATTTTCTTACCATATGATTATGAAATCATTTTTCCTTTCTCAATACGCATTTTTCCATCCTGATAAAATTGAACGTATTTTTTCTTTCTTATTATCTTCATACAAAAGAACAATAACAATCATCTTTAAATTTCGATAATTTCCTCGTATAAAGCGAATCCATAAATGATGTTTTTTCGGATAATATACATTATTCCTGGCAATATAATATTTTCTAAATGCAGAATGTCCTGTAACATCTATCTTCCAAAATAAAAATCGACGTTTAACACTATTTCCCAACTCATGCAAAAGATGAACGTCTTTTACTTGAATTACCCCATACCCATTTTTTCGCATGCGGTAACAATATTCAAAATCGACTGAATCTATAAACATGCTTTCATCATATTCACCGATTTGTTTCCAATACTCAATTTTTGAAAATGCACCTGACGTAATGCAAGTATTAACATGACAATATTCTTTATTGGGATTATGACCAACTACTCCGACATTTCTGTCAACAATAACAGGTGCAACAATCCCTAGTAAAGGCTCTACATCTAAATACTGTTTCATTTTATTGACATATGATGCATCACATACAGAATCTTGATCCAAACTAAGCATCCAGTCATAATTATTATTGGATCCCCATTGCATTAGTCGATTCAGTGCCGCAGCTATACCTATATTTTCATCTGAATGAATTAAAATCGCATTATGAAATACCGATATGCACTCCTGTATATCTGCAAAATTACTTGATCCATTATCGAAAATTACGACCTCAGGAACTTGGATACATATTGCACTAACATTTTCTTTTAGACGTTCAATATTTGGATTGAACGTAACTATTCCTGCATATATTTCTTCCATTACTCCACCATATCTTTTTCGTTAACTGACCATTCACTTGGTGTCGCCGCCATACCATCTTTAACGCCTTTAACTGTAGCTCTTAATACATCTATTTTTCCACTAGCCCTTAGAATGCTTGGTATCATAAATGAAATAATAAAGCCAATATAGCCTTTGCAATTATAGTTTTCATAACCTACTGAGCCATATTTTTTTAATTTTTTATTTACATATATGATATTTCTGTTTGTATAGTAAACCCTCAGAGGACTCACAAACTTTTTATAAGAGAACTTAGCAAAATTTTGATTATGCAAAATCTTACTAACTTTAAGCCAAAACTCCTGTGTGTGTTTGCTTTTCGGAATGATTTTCCCGAATTCCTGATCCAGCACCCATTGATTAAGTTTTAATATTTTATAACCGCTTAAAGTAAGTCTTTTGCAAAAATCATTATCTACAAGATCTATAAATAGCCATTCGTCGAATTTTCCGCATTTTTCCCATGCTTCAACAGATGTGCAAGCTGCAGACGTTATGCAAAAATCAACATACACTTCTCCATTATCTTTTTCCGCAACTGAATAAATTCTTCGCTTATCTATAACCTGCGGACAAATAATACCAATATTTGAATTTTTCTTAATGTGTTTCGCATATCCATCTACCAATCCATCCGGAATAACCGAATCCTGATCCATTGTCACGACCCAAGAATACCCATCTTTTTTCGCACATGCCATTATTTCGTTTAGAGCGTAGGCAATTCCTTTGTTTTCATTTTCAGATATGTATTCCACTGAGCTAAACATATCAAAAGAATATGGACGACCATTATTAAAAACATATATTTTGTCAAACTGTTCTGCCAATTTATTTAAGCAGTAAATAAATCTATTTTCATCGTCAGGATTAAATAATACAATTCCTGCTGCGATTCTTGTATTGTCTGCCATACAATATCTATACCTTTCCTTATTTTCTATTACAAATATTGCTCAGTTTTTTTGTTAACCCAGCTGCTGCTTGTAACAAACACCATGCATATACGATTGTTATTGTAAGAACAAACACATATGCTACTAACTGGTTCTTTTCATATATCGCAGAATTATTCTCAATCATCATGTGATGTATTAAAAAGAACGGAAAAGAAATATCCGAAAAAAATCTAACTATTTTATATATTTCATCACTCTTCAAAAGAGGTTTTGAGATAAAATAAATCGAAACAAAAATTCCTACACCCAAGCAAATGTTACATATTGTTCCATTAGGTACAAAAAGACCCGCCAAAATAACAATGGCACTCACAAATATCCAAAAGTACTTATTATATAGTTCTAAAACATGCTTTAATAACATTCCTGTACCAAAACAACACATACATGTTAATAAATTATAGTCTGCTCCAACCTTAAAATAATTGGGATTAATTCTATAAATCAACATTGTCACTGTATACAAACCATAAATAACTATTGCAAAGATTAATTTTGATTTCTTAATTAATTTCAGCAGAAGTGGATATAATAAATACAAGCACAATATTACACCGAGAAACCATTCACCAACTAGATAATAGTTTTTAAAACCATGAATTGCTAATAACCCATCTATCCCTACAACTGATTCAACAATGGAAATATTTTCAACCGAAGGATTCCAGAAAAAACTTCCTGTATAAAATACTCTTTGCATATAATAGAACAGATATGCAATCCAAAATGCGGGGTATATTGTCAATGCTCTCTTTACAAAATAATTAGGTCTAATCTCATTATTAGTTAACATAAGGCAGTATCCGGATAGCACAAAAAATGCAGCAACGAATATCCCCCCTGTATATCCCCCATGCGTTCCTACTGCGCCAAACAATGATGATCTGTTTACAAAAAATGAAAAGTAAAAATTCCCCAAGTACTAATCATTCTAATTAAATCCAATTGACGAACTCTATTTTTTCCCATAAACAGCTCCTAATCTACAGTGACTATTTTTATTTACCAAACATTTCTTTTGCAATGTCATCTAATTTTTCACAAAACTTCTCATTATTACTACTCATACCATGACCCATCTTGGCAACAATTTCATCATAATTTTTAATCACATCACCAAGTGTGCTAATGTCCTCAACCGGAATAATGGTTCCCATTCTCTTAGCAACATTTCTTGCAAACTCCATCTGGTGGTCATTCACATGTTCATCGAATCGGTGTTGACGGGGTACAACAATAGGTGTCTTACCGATTTGCAAAGGCATGATAAAGCTCGCAGGGCCTCCGTGAGTAATGACAATGCGTGCGTCCTCAACATTCTTTATCATCTGTTGATAAGGGAGCAGTTTGCTCCACTGGCAATACTTCGGTTCGTATGTGCTGAATCCGGTTTGCATAATAACGTCTTCGGTAATTACTCCGTCTCTTTTTAATTCATCTACTGCTTTCACAAGCCTGTTAAACGGCTGCTCGTGTGTTCCAACTGTTACAAATATCATCGTTTTCCCCTCTAAAAGATACTTCCTAAATTGATAGCTTTTGGATAAACTTTCTTCTGCTCTTCCCACTGCACAATAAACTTGTCTACAATCGGATATACTAACCTACCGGTTACAGTAGGCTTATCAATGCGGTCAAATACTTCTATATAAATGAGTTTTGCACCCATCAATTTACCAAGGTAAAAGAACGGAACCGCAACCGCTGCACCGGAAGAAATGATTAAGTCCGGTTTTTCCTTACGCAGCACTTTCCAAGCAATAGCAGTATTTTTAATCAATGCTTTAAGGCTGCGATTGGTCGGATAATAACAAGTATACATTTTCTCACTCTCTAAAAGGCTTCTTGCATCCTCTTTGTCAAATGTAACCCAAAAGCGATTCTTGTCCTTCCAGAAAGGCTTTAACATATATAAATGAGTCAAGTGGCCGCCTGATGAGCCTACTAAACAGATTTTTAAATTTTCTTTATTTGCCACCTGCTGCATAAAATTTTTCCCTCACACTAAACAAACATTCTTTCTCACTCATTACATACTTCCTTTTCCAGTCAATACAACCTGCACTGTCTTAGCAAGGATCTTAAAATCCCTTCCAATACTCCAGTTCTTAATATACTCCGTATCCAGCTTCACGACATCCTCAAAATCCGTGATATCACTCCTTCCGGACACCTGCCACATTCCTGTAATTCCAGGCTTTGCAGATAGTCTTGCTTTATGATGCAGCTTGTATTTCTCATACTCATCCACTGTAGGTGGTCTCGTCCCAACCAGAGACATATCACCGAGCAGCACATTGAAAAACTGTGGGAACTCATCCAGACTGAGCTTCCGGATCAGATTTCCGATTCCCGGCACATATTTTCCACTCGCATCAAAATGGCTTCCGATAATTCTTGGATCGTCCTCCATTTTAAACATCAGACCATCAGAGACACGGTTCTGCTCCATAAGTGCCTTCTTCCGTTCCTCCGCATCCAGATACATCGTACGGAACTTATACATCTTAAACATTTTACCGTTCTTTCCGACACGCTCCTGTGCGAAAAAGATTGGTCCCGGTGACTTGATATAGATCATTGGTCCTAAGATAATTGTAAGAATCACTGTGATCAGAGAACCTACAATGCCGCCGACAATATCCATCAGACGCTTCGTCAGATACTGTCTGTTGCTCACAAACTGCATTCCGGAAGTGAGAACCAGATATCCGCAGACATTCTCTGCGATCTGCTGATGATCAGAATCTGCAAAATCCTGCATTACAGAATAATGCGTAACAATCCCCATCTCAGAAAAGGCTTCCATATACTCTTTCTTAAAATGCTGTTCCTGCGGCAGAACGATCAGTGCCTCATCCACCCAGTTCCTGCATGTCCACTCGCTCATCCCGGATTCCGGTATAACAGGGATTCCCTCATAAGTATCATCCCACTCTCTTCCGATCAGTACAATACCCGAAAGAAAATACGTCATAAAATTATGATTGCGGATATTCTCAAGTGCCTGTTCCAGATATTCCGGTGTAGTCACCAAAAGCAAGGCATTCTTGCCATCTTCTGCCTGATGTCTGATCATACGTCTCTTCCACAGGATCCGCACCAGATATCCCACAACAAATTCATAGATTCCAAGCATGAACAGAACTGTCCTTGAGAAATCATCTCCCGACTTCACAGTAAAAAGATAGAATGCAAGCAGTAATTCCAGCAGGCATACTTCCTTCACTGTCGACACCATCTCTATATAAAAACCACGCTTTAGAATATCCCGGTATCCATCTATGAAAAACAGATACAGAAATTCAAATACGACAAGTAACAACACAACATTCTGATAAACAGAATCTCTATATAATCTGCCAAGCTCTCTATGCCTTCCATAATATGCTGCTGCAAGACACAGCTGCATACATAACAGATCAAGGACAGCAAAGTCAAGATGCTTCAACCATCCCTTATTCCTCTTTCGATACATAGCAATCCCCTTTATAACATTTTATCGATAGCTAATCTAATATATTTTAACACAATTATAAGTGAATAACAACGTATCCGGGCTTTTCTTCAGAATATCTTAAAAATCAGTGTCTTCTTACATTCTTTTTTGTGCATTTTGATTATCTCCGGAAGGGTTTTCTGATCTGGCTGAATTCATGATTACGTATCAATTTTTCTGAATCATCCAGACAATAAGTATAGCTGAATTCCGCCATTCCCGGGAAATCCGTGTGTTCTGTTATCTTCTGTTTCTCTCCCAATACTGTCCATACAATATCCAGATTGTGTTCCTCCAGAAAGGCAAGTAGATACTGTTTCTTAATATACATCGCATCATGATCTCCCATATGAATAACTTTTTCTCCTCCGGCACTATAAGCATATTCTCCATCCCATTGCAGATTCATCTCCTCCATCAGATATACAGCCGGTAACATGTAACTAATATCTTCATTGGTGCAAAACGGTGAATCTTTTTCCGCGATATAATCATTTACAGTTGCGATCAGATAACACGGTGCCGGTTTCTCCTGACGGAAGTTCTGCTCCTCTTCTTCGCCAAGATAATTCACCATATCCGGACTCCATGGATATTCTCCCAGACAGTTTCTATACATCTCACCTGTTCCTTCCGGCATCCAGCGTCCGTCAAAATTTTTCTTCTGAAACCACTTCAGCAGCTCCTGCTTTTTTCCTTTTTCATAGAAATACGATCGTATCTGTATCCAGACTCTGCGATAATCTTCCTTCTTTGGTTCTGATGATTCCTGATACGACTGCAGGACATAATATTCTTCCCCTTTATAGTTTGTCGTAAAAAGCTTCGCTATGTATTTCTCCTGATCCTTCTTCCGAAACCACTTCATATCCGCCCAGTCCTCGAATCTATAATACGGATACTGCAATTTTGCCCCTTTAAAATCATTTTCAAGAAGACGGATTGTCAGATCAATCTCACGAAATGAATTTCCCTGCTCCGGACTTATGAACTCAATTTCATTTGATGGATATTTCGGTGCATATAGGAAATTGTCATAAATATTTCCCATCTCCCTGTATAGATAAATTTTCTGATATTTCTTGCCTATTCTTTCTACCTGTGTATCTCTATTTCGGAGAGAACCATAAGTATAATCAATCCATCTGTCATAATCCCTGCATCGCCCATCATATCCACTTCTGATAATATCCTCAAACACCATCTTACCAACATCTTTCCTGGAAAGACCATAATCAGATACTTCGGTTGGTATCGTATAAACAGCAAAATCACTGCTCTGGCAATTCCAGTACAGGCTGCTATACGCATCCTTCATTTCTTCTGTCCATGCTTTATCTGGAATATGCTTTCTGCTTTTATAAGGTGGTCTGACGCTCTCTACCTCCTCCTTGGAGCACCACTCTCTATAATATGCATACTCGAAAATATTTCTCAGGTAATCACGAATGAGTACATTCTGTGGCCATTTTCCTTCATCTACAATATTTGTTGTAATATAAGATATCATCTTTTCTGCGTACTCTTTCTCAGCTCGCAGGATAATTGCTGAATAGATTGCCTGCCAGAGTCTTTCCTGAATATAATCATCCTCCACATCTACAAATAGCTCTGCGATCTCCGTCATATCATCCGGATACAGACGGAATAAATTCGTAAGTCCTTTGCTTGCCATGTCTCTTAGCTTGGTATCATTGCTTCCTGTTCCCCAACAGAGAACTATTTTCCAAAGGAAAATATTGTCTGTTGGAAAAGTTTTATCATCCAGTCTCACAGCTCTTTCGCACAAATCAGATAATGTTTTCATATCATCATACTGTTTCAACAGGTAGAAACTCAGATAGAAATCTCTGCCATAGTTGTTCATGGCACATAATTTTTCATGAATATAGAAAGCATTCACCTTAATGTTTTTCTTCGTTGAGACGGACAACAATCCTGCCATCGTTTTCTTTACATCTGTAATTTTTTCTGAGTCGAGTAATCTGTCGATCACTGCAATCGTATCCGCTCCAATTATACTCTCATTTCTCCAATAAAGACCGCTCATAAAGGTCTCTACTACCTTTTCTTGATTCCTTTCATCTATACAGTCAATAAATTCTTTCCCTGTATTGCGGAAGAATACGATCTGAAGCATTTCCAATGTACCGGTGGTGATTTTATCGTCCAATACATCCTGAACGATACGCTCCGTATTCTCTGTCCCATGCTTTCTCACATAACTTTCTGCGTACTGATATTCAAAGAATTTCTGATAAGAGAATGCTATCTTCGTGCCATCATCGTTTGCTTCACGGATCAGATTTTCTGATATCAGTGCTTTCATGATTCCAGATGTCTTATCTTTTACTCCGAACGGCTCCAATATCTCCGCTACACATTCCCTCAATTTTCCCCAGGAAATCGTGTAACTGTCATGTTCTACCATATATTCTGTCACATACTCCAGTATTGTCTGTACCACCTGATCTCTCACGGAAAAGCAGTCACTGTATTGTCTTGATATCTTTTTATTTTTCAGCATGAAAAATTCTTCCATAAGATTTCCGATATCACTGACTACAACCGACTTATCTTCTTTTTCCTGTGCTATCTCACAGATCATTTTTAAGAAAAGCGGATTCATGAATTCAGGAACACACACTGTCTCATAATTAATTGTCACGCCATAATATTCACAGAATCCCGCCAATGCCCTCTCTTCCCTTTCGGAAAATCCGCTATGCACCAGTTTCTCCATTTTCTCTAATTTTTCTTCCTCAAGATACTCTCTGAGATAGAGCCCACGACAGCTTATAATAAGCTTCAGATTTCTGTATTTTCCCATTTTTGCCTGAAGCAACGGAAGGTTTCTGTTCCAGTAATCGGTATCTTCTGTCTCATTGACCGCATCAATACAGATTGGGATGTATACATCACTTTCCTCACCATATGCATCCAGCCATGCAAAGTACTGTTCAATCTTTCCACCCGGATGTTCCCAGTTCATGATCACATCATCCGCTGCCGTATTCCTGCCGAACATATCTCCAAGCAGCAGACCAGCCGGAAGCATCCGTTTGCAATATCCATTGACAATATCACAGAGCAGATGCGTCTTTCCTATACCTCCCTGCCCAACGATCAATATCATCTTACTTTCTTTTATGCTAAGTCTTCTGACATCCTCCTGCTTCATAATCCGGAGAAGTACATCAAGTGCCTCCTTTAATTCATCCAGATACCGGGTTGGAAAAGTGCACATATAGGATGCCTGAAATCCCCTCCAGCTCTTGTTATCAAAAGTGCCTGGCCCATTTTTCTCTTCAAATCTTTCTTTTTCCGTCTCAAATGTTTTCTTTAGGTATTTTCCCTGATTATTTATATTGTCATATACTGTCTGAAATGCTTCACCACTTATGTTGTCTGCATTTAATTGTTTCATCTCGTCTTGCAGATTTTTAATAACTTTCTTTATTTCAGTGGTACTCTCCTTCAGAACACAAGGCTCTCCTTCACTGCCATGTGTCAGGAATTCATTCAGATGTCTGATGCACTCCCTGCTTCTGTTCTCAATTTCTTCTTTGATTCGTACTACTTCGTCTTTACGCAATATTGACTGCAGTCTGTCATACAATTTTGTCTTCACATTCAGTTCATCACTGTATCTTGGACCTGCCATTGCAATTACCTGTCTGTTTTTCTCAATCTGCTCTTTTATATCAAATGCATTCTCCGATAAATGCATTGGTATTGTTCTGTTTCTAAATGGCACATCATGGCATTTCAGTACATTTCTGATATATTTTACCGGGAGTGCTTCCAGTCTCTCACTGTTCTCCTGTCGTATAACGATTCCTATCACACAGCCAAAAATCGTTACCGGAGAACCTGATAACCCCTGGTAATCCTGCAATTCATCTTCTTTATTCACTGAGATGATAAATTTATCTTCCGTTCCATTTGCGATACATCCCTGTAATTCTATCTTTCCTGACGCTTCCTTTGGGTATCCTGATATTTTGCAGAAATCACCTGTGAAGTCATTCTCAGCCTCTGTCAGAACAGTGATTGGCTTTTCACTGAGTTTTTCTTCCAGCCGGATGAACACACAGTCTATCCCTCTCTTCTCAGCCTCCCTGAGATTCATTGTCTTTCCTCTTACCGGATCATCTTCCGTAATTAAAAACCAGATTTCCCGTTCGTGTATTGTACCATCATCTACAATATCCTCTGCGGTAAGCACATTATGTTTTGCCGTCACTACGATGTTTTCAGCCACAAGGAACCCTGTTCCTGTCACCTTCTGATCTTTTAGAATTTTTCCGGTGGTGATTTCTCTCATATATAATTCCTCCACACGCCATTTTCGACGTCTCCCATGACAATCTCGTAGTTATATTTGCTTTTCCATTCTTCCCGGTCAAGAAATTCAGCTTTTTTAATCGGATAATTGAATATAAATCTCTTTTTCTGCTGATTCCTGCACGCAATAGCCGCCAGCACTTCCAGATCCGGGTGCGAATATCGTTTGGAATTTGTAAGACAATAATATTCTTCTGCCGGATATCTGTCTATAAATTCACGTGTAATGTTGTATCTGCTTCCATGATGCGGAAGCTTGATCGCAGTAAACTGATGCTGATATCCCACAATTTTCTCGATATTCTGTAACAGTTTACCGTCTACAGCTGCATCACCAAGAAACAGATACTGTTTCTTCCCATGTTCCAGAATAAAAGAAATAGAACTTTTGTTGGTAGGTGACTCATCCGTCTCCGTCAGAGTTCCCATATACTTTTCCAGTTCTTCTATCTGGCTGACTTTCGTCTTCTCATTTGAATAGAATTTTTTAATCCGTTCCATCTGATATTCAAATGCTTCCATCAGCTTTATCTTATCAGATACACGAAAACTGTAATTTCTTGCTACCATATCCTGTTTCCAGTTGCTCTCTACCTCATTAAGGTTCTCTTTCGATGGTCCTACGATGGAAATTGATGTTGTTTTATCAATCCTGATCTTGTCCGGCAAATTATCTGCCGAAACTGCCCGTCCGTTCACAATTGCATTCAATGGTATCCTGTTCTGTTCAATCAGAACCCCCAATGCCATACCTTCGTGAATACCCACTTCCTGTTCTGACTCTGTTATTGTCCCCTGCGAAATAATTCGATTCAAAACTGTTTCGTCTTCCATCCTTCTTTTTTCATCCACTATTGTTCTCTTCCGATAGAATTTTTCATCTACAATCTGTAGAAAACCGTTATACCAGATCTGATCAATCAGCTTTCTATCTTCATTTTTCAACACTTCAACCAGACCAGCTATATGATCATTATCCATATGTGTGCATATCATAAGGTTTATTTTTTCACCCTTTTTCCGGATCTGTTCCAGCTCTTTCCCGATTCTTTTCGAATATGTTCCAGCTACTCCGCCATCGATCAATATATTATATTTGTCATGTTCTCCTAATGATAAAAGTATGCAGTCTCCATATCCTGCCGGGAGTAATTTTACTGTCAGCATATTCTCACTCTTTCCTTACATTTTTAGTTCTTTTGATTATACCATAAAACGACCAAATGATACTTCAAATTTCAGTCTTATTATTTCTCTGGATGAATAAATTGCATGGCACCAGCTGATATGTTAAAATTAGGTATTCATAAATAGAATTGGACAGGTGAACTTATGAAACATTTATCAGATCATAAAAATTATAAATTAATAATCGGCAGTCTGTGCCTCCTTATATGTGCACTGCTGTTCAATCACTGGACTCCTTATGCTTCCGATGATTATAGCTATATGTTCAATTTTTCTGATGGGAGCCGGATCACTTCTCTTGGACAGATTTTTCAATCCCTGACAGAGCACTATATGCACTATGGTAATGGCCGCATTATTTCCCACTTTTTTGTCATGCTGTTTCTGATCGGTTCGAAATCGGTCTTTAACATCGTAAATGCTGTTTTCTTTGTATTATTTGTTATCAGCATATACAAGGTCACTTCACGGAATAAGAAATTCAGTCTTTTATTATTTTTCGCTATCCCGACACTGCTCTGGCTCTATATGCCTGCATATGGACAGATTTTTCTGTGGCTGGATGGTTCTATTAATTATATGTGGAGTTATCTTTTTGCGTTGACTTATCTTTTTGTTTATATTGGATTAATTCGTAACAGGATTCTGTTAGATAAGAAATGGAAGATGATTCTTTTCTGTATCTTCACATTTCTCTTTGGAAATTATTCAGAGAATGTTTCTTTTTCTGTTATTTTTATAGGATTTATTCTTCTATGCATTGTAATGTATCAACGAAAAAACTGGAAATCCTATTTTACCTATGTTCTTCCTGTCGTATGCGGAGCCATTGGGTATCTCTTATTATTACTCAGTCCATCCGGAAGTGCCAAATTCTCCGAGAATCTGTCGCTTCCTCTGATTTTTAAGAATGCTGTGGAAATATTTACCGAATATTATAATACCTGCAGAATTCCTCTGATTTTTTTCTTCGTGCTGCTTGGTATCGCCTTGTATTACAAACTCGATAAGAAGGAAATCCTCATTGCCCTTGCATTCTTCTTTATCAGTGTAATTGCTTCCGGAATGCTTGTGATTGCAAGCTATCTCCCGGAACGAAGCCTTGCAAATGGGATTGTGTTCCTTATAATCGGCATTGTCCAGTTATTACAGTTGCTGCGCAGCAATACCCGCTTGGAATGCGTCTCCCTTTGTGTCTGCATCTACCTGATTGTTGGAAGTCTGATGAGTTATTGGGAAGGTTCTTATGATATCTACCGTGTTCATAAAGAACAGGCTGTGCGTGATACAACGATTGAATCTGCTGTTTCCGCAGGTGATACGGTTATTGGTGTGCCAATCATTACCTCCACGACGAAGTACTGCTGCAAATATGGACTTCTTGATATGAATGGGGAAGCTTCCGATGATCCATTCCCAAATGCTTATATAGCAAAATATTATGGATTGGATAAGATATATGTTATTTATCCGGAATAATAACGGACAATAAAATTCAACAAGGAGAACATCATCGACATTTTCCAATGATCTTCTCCTTGTTAAATTATTAGCCTTTATCACTTATTTTATGATCCCTTTCAATGTAGAGCACACGGAATCTGTCTCCCTTCCGGTACCCAAACACGCGTTGTTTTCCACTGTATCGGAATTTCATTATGGTCTGTGGGTATCCTGTGAACCAGTCGCTCTTGCCTGAACCATGATATTTCTTATATTCCAGTCCATCGTCCAGATCAATTGATTCCCATGATTCATGCCGTACAAATTTATCCAATGTCTTTTTTAACAGTTCATATTCATGCTGTTCCAAAAAATCTTGTCCGGATTTTGATTCCAATAAACTGCAGTCTATCCTTGTTCCTTCATAAAGTATTTTCAGTTCCTCGCATCTTCCTATACTAAGATCCTTTGAATGGTTCTGTGCAAGATATCCCGGTGAATATATAGACAGAACTTTATAATCTCTGTCTCCCTTCTGTATACACAATACCTGATCTCTGTATTGATCTGAATCAAAAGACAAAAGTGAGCTCTTATGTGCTACTGCTTCTGCTAATGCAGTTGCCGTGACATTCTCATTCTGCCACATGTATTCCTCATCCATATCGTGCTGTACATTCTCATCCCAATATGGCTTTGTATAAATTTCTTCTGTTAATTGTATCTGGAAACGCAACAGTTCATCTGAATTTGGCTGATATTTAAGATCACATATTTGCTTGTCGCCTGTGATGTAACATTTATGGAAATCGACTATTTTATAAATCCTGTTTTCTGTCTTTTTATGAATGATATCAAAACATCTGATATTATTTTTCAAGGATTTTAGAAACGTCTCAACATTCTCAAACTGTCCATGCAGTGATTTCTCATTTAGTATAAAATCCATTTACCACCCCAGAATTACATCTAAATCTTTCTTCGTTTGATCAAAAAATCCATCTCTCTGATCCTGTGCCTTTCCATCCTCATCAATCGGAATCAATACAGGTACAGATGTTCCATTTTCTTTCCGCTCAAAAAAGTAAATCGTGACTTTATCCGTTTCTATTACATCTGTATGAATATATTTTCTCACTGCATTATATATATGGTCACTGTGTGTCTCAACAATAATCTGAACACCTTTTTCTGCCAGAAATGATAAAAATAGCATAAAGTCTGACTGACCAGACGGATGCAGATGGATCTCCGGATTCTCGATGATCAGAACATCTCCACTCTCACAAGACAATGCACCAATAATAACTTCTGCCATATAACTGACACCTGTCCCTACATTCTTTGGTCTGATTTCATTGCCAAGCTCTCTGGTTCCAAAGGATACCCGGATCAGATTCGTCCGATCAATTTCTTCTGCCTTCAATGTATAGCCAAGGATCCTCTCCAACCAATAATCCACCTGTCCACCAAAAGTAAGCTTGGATCTCTGATCAAATACCAGTGGATTATTCTCCCATTTGTCAGAATCATGCATTGCAAGATACTGATATGCGTACTCACATCTAACACCTATTCTGTCTGGATTATCCAATGCTATCTCGTACGTGTCCCGTACCCCTATACGATCTGCCGACAAATATCTGACTGATATTTCATCAGAAAGCTTTCCCTCACTTATCACTTCATTTTTGTCATCAGTCATACATCGGACAAATTTATGATTTACTGTAATCTCAATCTCTTTGCTGCCGACATATTTATTTTTTAATTCACTAATTCGTCCTATATTGATATATTGACCGCGGAAAGGATTTTTTCCTTCCTGGATCATCGCAAGCAGTGCCTGTATTACGGTCGACTTTCCCAATGAGTTTTTTCCTGCAAGTAATGTCAGGTTTTCAAAAGAAAATTCTACCTCATCAAAACATTTCAGTCCCTTAATAGTCAGCTCATTTATCATTTATGAATCTCTCCTCAAATAGTTAATCCATCGATTAATATTGGCATAAGTTAGTGATGTGTCACGCAGACTGCTATACAGATAGGATCTCTCGTCGAATAACTCTCTCAGGTTTCCACGTATATCATTCATACAAACTGCGATTGCCATAAATATCGACTTAAACTTTTCATTAAATCCGCCTCCGGCGAACCGCTCTATTTTCCATCGATCGATTTCTTCGCATTTATTGCAGGTATATATGATACATTCTACAAAGTCATCAATATATCTGTCCTGCAAATTATCCATTTCATAGGTTGCATGCTCCAGCAGATACTGTTCATTGCTAGTGTACTTGAACTCATCTACACCTGCTTTGTTCGTATATACCATCCAAACGACGAGCATGTAGAAAATATTGATTTCACTTAGTCTTCCAGCCAGTCCATGGCTCTCCGCTTTTAGCACTTCTCTGATTCTTTCAACTAATTCTATCCTTGATTCCTTATAGACAATCTTGCGAATCTTATATTCTCTGGTCTCTGTCCAGTTTTCAATGAATTTTCCAGCCATCATATGCATATATTTCGGTGACCGGTATTCGATAATCTGCAAGGGAACTATGGTGCGCATGATCATACCGGTCAATCTAGGATTCTCATTGTCAATCTCATAGAAGCTCATGCGACGATTTACATCACTCGGATCAATCTCGATTCCAATATTGTTTTCCAGATACTGCAACAGACTGTATATCACATCCTTTGATTCCAAAAGAAGATAATCTCCATTCTGCTGTTCTGATACATAAACCGGTGGCATCGGTATTCCAAGCTCAATTGCCTCAACTGCGTTCTTTACTATATTTCTGGTCATATTTCTGGTTCGTCTGGTCGGTGCAAATAAAAGCCTGCCATCCTCATTCATCCACAGAATATCCTGAAGTGTATATCTTTTTTCATAAATGTCAATTACGTCTCGCTCATTATAAAACATTTTTCCCTCTTTCACCAAAAACATCAGCTATAATCTGCCCAGCATCCAATAAAATTCTCTAGAACTTCACCACAATATAATCATCATATTCTCTGATATATCCCTCTACCGGATATTCGTTCAATTCCTCTTCCTGCTGCAAAGCTTTCTCATAAAGCTCTGTCCCTCCCCAGATCAACCGGTATCCACGCTCTTCAAACAGACGGATCATTTCCCTGTTATATCCCTCATAGATATAGAATCCCGGGATTGCCCAATCTATAAGTGACCAGGAAAGTGTCTGCACATAAACATATCTCTCCCCGGTTTCTTCCTCCATCCAGTCATTGAGATCTTTAATCACAGCGTATCCCGGTATGTCGGATCCCATGGAACATTTCTCAAGAATTGCAGGATTCAATTCATAACTGCCAATAAACACAACCGGTTTTTCTGTAGTATTATATCCACCTTTTAAAAGATCATATGCTACCTGGTCAACCACTGCAATCTCACTCTGATTCTTCTCATACTCGAAAGCAAACCAATGGTTCAGATCAAAAGCAGAATTGTACACTACTGCGATCACCAGAATCATTCCGACAACATTCACAAGCCGATATCTGGACTTCAATATCAGGTACGTCAGACAGAACAATACCATCGCAACCAGTAATCCGATCATCAGATTCGAACGATAAGGAAGTGCATCCCCCTGTGGAAGCGATAGTATGAAAATAGATCCGTAACAAAGGATACCAAGAAACAGGATATACACATTCCTTTTTTTCACTGCAGCTGCAAGAATGATAATCACGAATAAAATACTTGCTGCCACAAATAATCCAATTGGATAATACGCCAACCCGACAAATACATAATCCCTTAGAATCTGTCTGATAATGGTAAGGATTCTGCCCGGATATTTCAAGATTCGCAGCATACTTCCTGCACTACGATAACTATATGGTTCAATTCCAAATACTGCCATACAGGCTCTGGTAATCAGAGATCGCTCTAAAATCGCATATACAAGAATTCTGCCAATAAGAAAAAGGCTCATAAAAAATTGTTTAAATTTTCGAATCTGCATACGATTTGCGCCAAAGCAGTCCACAATCATAATTAATAACATCCCGGTAAGGAATACATTTGCCGCTGCCTCATAAAATCCAATTGCTACCGATACAATAAGACTCATTCCAAATTTATGCAGAATGCGTTGTTTTTGTTCCAGATTATGTGTATACAAATAGTAAAAATCAAAAACAGCTACCGCCACAATTGCATAAATGATCGGCACTCCATTCTGCAAATAGTAAATGAACACCTCTGCAATCAGAGAATAATCTAAAAGCATAGCTGAAAATACCGCATAGCAGGCAATCGGCAGTTTATCTCCGAGAACATACCTTAACACTGCTGACCACACAATTGCTGCAAACATGAAAATCAGTACTGCTATAAATTCCAATATAAATGGTTCAAATTCCGTTACATGAAATATTTTGTTGATCACATAAAATGGCCACCGTCCGATCGATACGCCCAGTCCATCGTCAAAATATAGCCCGATGCACACATCATCAATCCCAAGTGAAGAATGCGTGATCTCATACCCATATCCCGCAATTGCAGCAATTATAAGTGAAGCCATATAAATTTTATTTTTGAGAAAATATTCTATCTGTCTTTTTAATTCGTAAAACACCTAGATCTCCTTTTTAAGCCACTGGTAATACTTTCTGATTCCCTGTTCAACCGGTACTAACGGTACTGCATGAATGCTCATGATCCTCTCATTATTTAAAATAATCTTCTTAGCATCTACACTTCTTGCCGGAAGATATTCTACCTGTGGGGCAAGCTGCATCGCCTCGAGCATCCGGATCACATCTCTCTGTGAAGTTCCTGTATTAGAGCTAATGTTGAACGTATCATAATCTTCCTGATAATAAAACAGTGAGATCAACATCCTGCAGACATCATCAATATAAATATAGTCTCTGACATTATTTCCATCTCCCCAGATCTCGATTTTCTCACTACGGATTGTTTTCTTGATCGCTGCATCAATAAACCCAACCCCTTTATTGAAATCCTGTCCCGGTCCATATGGATTAGATATCCTTGCAATTAAAATCTTCGTATGTGCCTGATAATTAAATGTGCGGATTGTATTTTCAATACAAAGCTTAACATTCCCATAATGATTAATAGGTCTCGGAAGTGCGTCTTCTGTAATCGGCTGTATCTCCTGATTGCCATACACGGTTCCTCCGGACGACAGGAAAATCATCTTTATCTGCTGATCTGTGATCATCTTGCAGAGCTTCGTTGTCTGAATAAAATCCCGCTCATAGCCCTGCAGATATTTTTCATTTGAATTTCCCGGATTTACGGTACTGAGTGCATGCACAACATAGTCCATTCCTTTTAATGCATGCTCCAATGTATAATCATCAAAGAAATCCCCACATATATAATTAACACCTGCTATCTCATTCGCAGGTTTTGACATATCGAAGCAATACACTTCCATATTATTATCTAACAGATGCCTGGAGAGATTCGATCCGATAAATCCGGCACCACCAATGATCAGTACTTTTTTCTTCATTCTTCTATCATCTCACTTCAATATTTGACCACTTCACTACTACCACCCCATCTATGATCTTGATGGAACCATCACATGGATATTGGGGCATCTCCTGAAATTGCATGCTTGAAATAATGCTATCTCTGTTTTCCGGTTCCTGATAAGTATATCCACAATGTAATTCTATGAAGTCTTTATTCGCATAATATGCAATAAAGTCATGCATATTATTACCATATCCCTGCAAATCAACCACATCGAACTGCCATTGTTCCGGAATAGACTCATCCTTACTTCCGGCTGTTCCATAAAACAATACTGGCATTTTGCTGTTATAGCCATCCAGATCTTTAATCTGTGATATCACTTCTGTGTAATAAGAAATAGCTGTTTGTTGCTGATAATCAGCTTTAAGATAAGCTACATTATCCAACTTCATGTAGTATACTGACAATAATGCAGCTACCACACAATAGAGCATAGAAATACTTTTCCATATCTTATGATGCAAATTCTCTTTTTTTAAAAATACCATCGGATATAACAGACCGATCAGATAAGGATATATCATCAGTGTATGGATCACAGTCTTATCAGATACAGACATTACATATATAATATTGAGCGACAAAGGGATCATACAGCAAAGAACAAAGAAATAAATCCTGTTCCATAACTCTATTTCTTTTTTACATAGCTGTTTGATCACAAGTCCACCTGCTATTATATAAATAAGCAGATATAAGAAACGAATCGTTCTATGTGAAGAAATACCACACAAATCCTGAAAAATCGGTTGAAAGAAACCAAGATATGCCCTTTTCACAGAACCAATTAGTGATCTCATCGTGACGTTCGCCATATTATTGATTCCCTGATACTCAACTAAGGTAATCTGAAATATCTTAATACATACCCTGTTGCACAGAAAGTATAACAGCATTCCTCCAAGAAGAGTAAACAAATATTTGAATGCCTCCATGACATTTTGTGCAAAACTTCTGTCTTCCATATCTCTTAATAAAATCAGCACAAAAAGTGATGTTGCAACTCCAAAATAGGTTTGATAAATTCCCATGGAAAATGCAATTATCACGATCGCCGGCAAATACCCATACGGATATCTGACTGCTGTATAAACAGCCACTATCATAAGCAATACAGCAAACATATAATAGGGTGCTGTGAACATATATGCAAAAAGAGACGCCATAGCAGGAAAAGCAATAAGCAATGCCCCCAATAAAACTGCGTATGATTTCTGTCTGATCTGTAACAGTTCCACCAAAAGCACGGCACAGACTGCCGTAAGAAGAATACAAAGTCCACCGTTCCACCAGGAACTGCTGTAATTCAAAAATCCAACTTTGTTCATTACCTTTTGTATTAATCCCAGTGCCCATCTTCCAGAACCGAATGTCATTCCTACTCCGAAATAATAACAGCTGTCGTCATGATAGCTGATTTTATTTGTAAAAAAATAACCATGAGCCATAAATCCACATACAAATACTGCAAGAGCGGCACACCATTTTTCTTTTGCTTTTTCCATATACAACATGCCTATTTATCCTTTTTGTTAAATACAAATATCTTACTAAACACGTAATTCAGTATTACAACAATGATACTGACCAGTATCTTTGCCAGAAATCCCTCGACTCCGAACAAACTTTGCTTCACACCAATATAATATAAAAGTGGTAGACCTCCTATCTCAATCACACCTGTTGCAATACGTGCTCCGAAAAATTTTACAACTTCTTTCCAAACTGCTGTAAGATTCCATGATCTGCTTTCAAACACAAATAGTTTGTTCGTAATATATGCAAAGACAACCGCTGTAAACCATGCGATGGCATTACTTACTGTCATATTGACAACAGAAGTTTTCATCAGCAGACTGTACACAATCCAGTTTACCAGTGTTGTCGCAACTCCAAAAATCAGATACATGATAACTTCTTTGTATTTCAATAAAAGTTCTTTAATTTTCTTCATGTTTTTCCTTCTTATAATCTAACAATTTCTTCTCAATATAGATTGGTCTGTGTTTTCCCTGAATATACATCCTTGCCAAATACTCCCCTATAATTCCAAGAATGGTAAGCTGTATTCCTCCAAGTAAAAGAATCAATACAACAATTGTCGGATATCCTGGTACCGGATTACCAAAACACAATTTCTGGATTACAACAACAAACAGATAGATAATTGCACACAAGGAGGTAAACAAGCCAATTCCTGTCGCAATTTTAAGTGGAAATGTTGTATAAGAAATAAATCCTTCAATAGCATATTTAAAAAGCTTTCTGACTGACCACTTTGTCTCCCCTGCATTGCGTTCCTCTGCTATATAAGGAATATAACAGGTATTAAATCCAACCCAGGAAAAGATACCCTTAGAAAATCTGTGATATTCCGGCAGACTTAATATTGCATCCACAACCGGTCTGCGGAACGTACGAAAGTCAGATGCCCCTGGATAGAACTCGATTTCACTTGTCTTATTAATGATTTTGTAAAACATATTCTTGAGACCACCAACTGCTTTTCCCTCATGACGCTCTTCCTGATATGCTGCCACACAGTCATATTCTTTATTTTCAAGCAGGATTTTAACCATCTTTACAACAATTTCCGGTCTCTGCTGCAGATCTGCATCAATCACAGTGATCAGATCTCCGGATGCTTTCTGAAATCCGGCGTAGATAGCTGCTTCTTTTCCAAAATTTCGGGAAAACATCTCGATTACAATGTTTGCTTCATGAAGATTGTATACCTTCTCAAGTTCTTCCTGTGTTTTATCCTTACTTCCATCATTGACAAAGACAATCTCGTATTCATAATCTTCTGCATCAAATACTCTTTTTGCCTCTGTATAGAAAGCTCGTATGTTTCCTTCTTCATTATAACATGGTACTACTAATGACAGTTTCATCCTTTATACCTCATTTGTTTTCATATTTTATAATCTTAACATATTCTGATCCGGAATGCCAGATTATTCCCCAAACACCTGCACTAACAATGCATTTCCGTCACTTCCATTTGCAATATGGCACTGAAAACACTGTCCTGTGAGCATCTCTTTCTTATTCTCATCTGCATTCAAGGCATACACTCCCTGAATCTGACTTTCGCCAGTTTCTATCCACTCAAGAAGCCTGTCGCTTTTCTCGCCCCATGTCAGTGGTCGTTTTAAAACCAAAATGATTGGCTTGGACTTTTCTTCTTCTACTTTGATTTTTTGCATCAGCTGTTCAGTGATTCCCTGATTCCGATTATCTATTTCACAGACAATATAGTCCTCATACTCCTTGCTGTAGAACGTATCTGTCCCTGCAAACAATATCTGCTGCTCTCCTGTTTCATTATTGAAAGCTTCTAATCTGCCGTTTCCGTAAAGCAGAAACTGCTGTTCTCCTTCCGTTCCCTGAACCATCACATCCTCAACACCTGCGATGACTGTTGCAGTATTCCAGTCTGAATTATATGTGTGATACAGATCTGCCTGCGATCGTTCCTGATCGACATAATATAATGCATAGTTATCTGTCTGTCCGACTTTCACGCACCCTCCGCTATTTAAAGCTACTTTGGCTCCTGAATATTCTTTTCTGACCGCAATATAATCAATTTTGGCATTGACCAATATTCCAAGCATCAGATTGCCGCTGGCATTTGGATCATCTTCTGTAATAATGTGATAGAGGTACCCACGCTCTCCTTCTGTTACAAGACAAATGTTCGCGTTATATTCTCTGATGCCATAAAGCAGGCTATCCTCTGCATACACGTTCACACGCTCTCCATCAGTCACTTCATCGATCAGATCTGCTATCTGTATCTGGTCTTCCGGCATCTGATAAATATTCTCCGGCAGCCGAAACCACTCAGAAGTCCCCATTCCCGAATATAGGAACACCAGACAGCCTGCCATTATCACACATACTGCTTTTATCCACCCACTCTCTACGCGTTCCAGGATTTTTAACAAAAACCATGCTGCAAGCAACGATACCGGAAACATCCAGAGAAAACGATAATAGGTGCTTCCCTCGCCGAGTTTTGTAATGACGCGATAAGTCAACTGGTTCAGTATTAAAAAACTAAAAAACAGGCCGCCCACTGTATAATACCGATATTCTTTTTTCTTTGCTAATAGATAAACTGTCATCACGATCAGCAGTAAACCGATCGGTGTACTGTTTCCATAATACCAGGAGATGACATTCCATATTGTTTCTGCATTAGTCATAGTTCTTGCCCTGTTTCCTGTGTTTTATCATTCTTTGCAGCAATGCCGGTGTCAGTAATACGACACACGCTGCTCCTGTCACCAGAATTGCAGTTGAAGAAATTGCAATACATGCCCATAAAGTAACAGCAAGATAAATATAGTTCCATTTATCAGATTTTCTGATCTCTTCAATACATAGATAAATAGTAAAAAGTATTAAAACATTTCCCGCATATGCTTTCCCCTCATATGCTCTGTGCAGCAGGAAAGCTGCACTTGTATAGATTGTGTTATCAAAAAGAAAATTGCATGCCATTGCAAGGCAGGTAAATACTCCTGCTTTCCAGAATGCCTCTTTTCCTTTTCCAAGAAATGTTCTGCCTAGCAGATAAACACTTCCGGCTGACAAAATCACATTTAAACTTGCCCTTGTGATTCTTGTGATCACTAATGGATGAATATGGTATATTTGGCACGCAACTGCTGTATTAATATCAAACGTAACCAATGCTCTTCTCATATAAAGAGATTTTACCTGCTCCCCGGTATATGCATTAAATCTGTATAACCGGTTGGATGTCAGTGTTGTGTTAATCAGACCAATATAATAAGTAGAATCATCATTTATCTCTCCATTAACAGACACATAATAGCACATTACAAGTAGGAATATCCCCATAAGCAGAAACCATATTTTGTGTCTGAAAAAAGCATTTCTTACCATCCCAATGTCTTCCATGATCCGCTTTCGGCACCGGATTCCTACCCATATACAACAGATAGCCACTATTAAAAGCCACAGGATAGTAAGTCTTGTCAGGGTCTGATCCATTTTTATCATCGGCAGTGCACAAATCTGAAAGATTACCTGATATGTAAGGAATCCACTGATCACCTTAAATACCATCCCATGCTTTTTTCTGCATAGCAGTTCTAACAGGGAACCAAACAAATAATATATTATTAGCTGTAACAGCAGGATTATAATTGCTTTCATTACAGTTATCATTCTATTTTATCTCCATTTATCCGTTTCTTTTCTCATTAAGCTTTTCCCTTACGAATCTAAGATAAGCTTTCCAGAACGTAATCACTGAATCGTTTTCTTTCAGCTTTGGATAACGCTTCATCAAAAAATATTTATCCGGCCATAATCTGACTCTTCCATAGCGTACGAACTGTAACCATTTCTCTTCTATCCTGCATCCGGCTGTACTTCCCATCTTCTGGTAATTTTCAGGGATTTCCTGCCATAATGGTAATGGCAGTCTATAGTTCTCAATTTCCTGAATTCCTTCATAAATCTCAATCTCTGTTAACCCAGCCAGTTCACCTTCTGTTGCTTCCAGAGTCACTTCCACAAAGTCTGTTGGCTCCATATCCGGTATATTGATAATGGTCCGCCCTCCCTCATGCATGAGTTCATCCGTATGCATCACATATCCATTTCCAAAGGAGATTTTTACTTTATTCACAACACAATCATCTGCCGGATTTTCAAACAGGTGAATTTCCTGTATCCTCGCTTTATGATCAAGTGTGATCTTAACCTGCTTCTTCTGATCATCTTTTTCCGGTATCCAGCTTCCTGTATCATAATTCCACATTCCATGCATGATATCTGAACAGTCCGCACACTTAAAATCATTCAGATATGCCGCATTTCCTGAGCTCACTTCAATATCTGCATGATAAGTAAGACTCTCTGTAGGTCGTCTCCAGTATACCATATCAAGATTTATAAACTGTATTGCCTTCAAATCCACACTCTGGGAATGATATTGTTTCGCTGCTTTATATAGTACATTCTTTCGGATAAGTGCAGTCCTGCATTGCCTTGGAACTGCAAACCGGATTCGTTCTTCCCATTTGTCCATCGGATGAATATGATCTGTCCCATCTGCTTCATTTACAAGCTCTGTCACATTTTTATCATGGTAGTAATCAGCATGTCCTTCCCACTTCCCATTATAAGCCTGTGCCTTTAGTACCAGAGGATGCCACAATTTTTCCTCTTTTAGCAGTTCGCCCAGTACCTCATCCACCATTAACGATAAAGCCAGATGATCCATATGATTGTCCCAGTCTGTTGTCACAAGAATCTTGGGATGATACTTTGCAATTACAGCCTTGATATCGCTCTTATAGTTTTCCCTGGTATATGCATGATGGACACCATACTCTGTCATGGCAAATTCCGGTGTCTGTTCTGTTCCGTAGGTTTCTGTCTTCCCATTGTAAGATGCTACCAGCTCATCCGGTGCACTGTTATACAGGTGCTTTGTCTGTGTCTGATCTCCATATCCTAAAAAGATGATGTCCTCCGGAGTCACTCCAAGCTCTCCGAGTGCTTTACCTGCCTCTTTGATCCTGATTGTTCCTTCATGTCCAAAATAGTCTCCATTTGTGACAAATACGACTTTTATTCTCATATTCTGTTGTACAGCACCATAAATCATGGCACCTGCAATTGCAAGTTCATCATCTTCATGAGGTACTATTACAAGTAAATCTGTTTCTGCCATATTCACTCTCCGTTCCCAGCACAGAATCTGTCACTTTCTACTTACCATACACACGTACGGCTGCTTCATAACTTCTTTTTGCGTAGTTACGTTTCAGGTCATTTCGATTCGGAATGATTTTTCTATACGTCTGTCTTAAGAACTTTTTGTATTTATTTTCCTGTTTAGGTAATTCTTTCTTCTGGAGTTTCATATGTGTAGCTCCCATCTCTTTCATAATCATCTGCCATCCAGTCACATGCACCGTAAAAAGCTCCGGTCTTGCCTTATATGCCATAAGTACCAGCTGCTGGTCATCATCTACACAGTCAAGCATTAACAGTGCTTCCATTGCATTTCTCACAAGATGCCAGAATTCCGGTACAAGCTCTCTGGGCAGTCCATACATGCATCCCATCACACAGTCGTCCTGAAACTGAAGGCTCTGCATACCGATCACTGAATCCGGATCATGTAAACAGGAAATGTGGATCTTTCCACCAAAGTCATAGTTCCACAGGAAATCATAGTCTTTTTCATCACAATACGTAATTCCACCATGGTCGAATCCGAAATCCATCCAGACAACATCTTCTGTCAGTAATCCTTTCTCATAAGCATCGTTCATGAAGTAGTATTTCATCATCCACAGATAGTCATATTTCGGATTATTTGAAGATGCCTCCTGCAAGTAACGAAAATTTAAAAAATCGCGGTTTTTGGATGCTTTCTCCATTCGTGAAAGCAGTTTTCCTTCCAGTTCAAAAAGATTATCCGTTGCCATGATAATCGTCTTGTCTGCAAGACCATACTCAGCACGGATTGCTTTAATTGTCTCCGCACTTTTAGAATCTGTATAAACGATCAGTCTGTTCTGTATTCTTGCCCATCGTTTGAATTCATCAAAATACTTTGACGCCGTTCTTCTTAATTCTTCGTTCTTATCCTGTCCTCTTCCGATATCAAAAAAATCGGTTACAAGTGTTATTTCACCCATTTCTGTTCCTTCCAATCCATTTTATTCTAGATCCCGACAACGATTGTGCCAAGGACTGGCAGCTGATGTTCTCTGCAGCTGATCACTTCCTGATACATCTCTTTGTATCTGGATTTTCTCATGGCTTCAATAAGTACAACCTGTCCTGTCTCTGCCATTTCTTCAAGTGCCTTTGCATAATAATTGATTTCTTTTCCTGCGATCAATGTAAGTCCGTTAGTCTGACACTCTGTGACTAATTTCTCGATAATGCCTGCCGGAATTTCTGACAGATTACTTCCTGTAAGATATACCTTCTGGTTACCGGATGTTTTGCAAATTATTTTCAAATTGGCACAGATCAGTTCTATTTCTGTTTCCAATGATAATTTTCCTGCTTTACCATATCTTGCACCAGCATACCATCTGTCAATTTTATTATGTTTTCCCTTCATGCTGCTTCGGATTGTTCCTAATATATTGCTATGATAAAGAGTCTTGATTTCTTCCTCTGATCGAAGACTGCCGGAAAACAGATATTTTAACAACACAAAGATACATGCAAGTACCGCACCAAGTATTCCACCGATCACAAATTTTGATACACTGATATGAACATTCTGCTGTACTGCTGTGTTCTGTGTTTCTTCTGTATCTATATCGGCTGCACTGTCTGATTCCGGCTCTGCGGTATTCTCCTGTGGCTGATTCTCTGTATATTCCACATAAAGTTCTAACTGATTGCCATTCATCTTACTCTTGATCGTATCCAGGTGTTCCCCCAGATTCTTAATAGCAAGTGCTGTATCATCCTGTAATTGTGCAAGTTCCTGATCTGCGATCACATTCTGACTCTGTGAAAGAAGCTGCAAGCGCTGTGCCGGGAAATTCTCCGCCAGCTTCTGTGTATAAGCATCCAGCCCAGACTGTACAATTTCAGCCAGCTCTTTGCATTCCTCCTCATTTTTTCCACGGATACGAACACTAAAGCTGCTTTCATTTGTCTCTTTTACATAAGTATTCTTTTCAGAAGAAATGGAACATTCGATCAGTTCTGACGCAATCTCCCCATTTAAAAGGTAATCCTGATACATTACTGCGATCTCTGCTGCATTTCCAGACTCGCTTTTCACCAGATACTGTAATAAAATTACAGATTCCTCATATGCATTGATCGCCATTAATGGAGAGTTTTTCGCATAGGTGCTTTTCTCATCCAGCTGCTTTTTGATTGCAACCGCACCATAAACCTGATCCAGATCCTGTGCTCCTAGAGATGCTTCCATCTCCTCCAATGTCTTGTTATATTCCTCTACCGCTTCATCTGTAGTTACCTTCGCATTTCTGCTGTCTTTCGCATATTGATAACCACATAGTAAAACTGCTCCGATCACCAGGCATACTGCAATTACTCTCCAGTTACGAATAAGTTCCCATAAAAAATCTGTAATTTCGAGATCAGTTTCTTTTCGTTTGGTTGTTATATTGTTTTCGTTCATTTATATTCCTCGCTATGTCTTGCTCCGCTGTGAGCACTGCTCATTGCTTACGCACATTATATCATGAATTTCAATGCTGGTACATCTTTGAGACTATTTCGACTCCCAGCCTGGTTGAAAGTATTCCAGCCAGCAGATTTTCCTTGCTGCTAAAAGTTGTCTTTACTGCCTCCTGTGGCAGTTCTCCTTTGTATTCTTCCCCTTTAATGTGAATATCAATCTTTTTTGCAATTTCAGCAATATAATTATCAGACTGTTTCCTGAGTTTTTCATTTTTTCTCACAGTCTGCTTCATACCTGTATCACTACGTCGATACCAGAATCCGATCACCGGCACATGAACCGGATGTTTTCCAGCTTCTAACAGTTTCAGATAAAGTGCCCAGTCCTCATCATAATGCTTCCATTTTTCCGGGAAGCAGTCTATTTCCTCCAGGTCTTTCTTCCGGAATAATGCTGCATTCACAAGTGTATTATTGAAGGTCATCCTGCCTGCTGAAAAAGGTTTGCACCAGATATACTTCTGTCCTTCAAATCCAACAAGATCCGTATAACTCCACGATGCATCCGGATGCTCCTGTAATGCTTTGTAAAGTGTTTCCAGGTAGAATGGTTCAATCAGGTCATCTGCATCCAGAAATGCGATCACGTCCGCTTTGCTGTTTCTGATCCCATTATTTTTTGCTACAGACTGTCCCTGGTTTTTCTGTCTGATCACATGGATCCTGGCATCTTTTTCACTATATTCTTCCAACAAAGCAATTACACCCGGACGTGAGCTTCCGTCATCTACAATCACCCACTCGAATTCCTGCATACTTTGGTTTATCACACAATGATATGTCTGTTCAAAATTCCGCTCTGCATTATAAAATGGTGTCACGATCGAGATGCGTGGTCTTTCTATCGTTTGCTTAATATTAGCTTTTGTCTGTATCTTTCCCGGTTCATCTGCAAAGGAAAATTCCTCTATCGATTTCATTGCTCAATTCCTTTCTTCAGATAATCAACAGACTGACTTCTGTAACTGCAAAGCCTGTCTGCAACACTGTGGTAATCAATTACCTCTGTATCATCTATTTCGTTCTCTGCCTTGATGTGCCTGCTCTCAAGATTCAGGAATGTAAGCAGATTGCTGATACGTCCATTCTCTTTGTATACACTATAAAACTTTTTTTGAAAGAGAATGGAGAAAACCGTTCCGTGAAAAGAATTGGTAAATATCATTTCTGCATCACGAATATACGTCAGAAACTCTCTCGGTCCCGCATCAAAAATCATATTCTCACTTTTCAGTTTCGGTGTTTTTTTATAATGTAACTCAATCAGTCGATATCCGAGCACTGCTGCCGCTTTTTCTGCGCATTTGCCCAACAACTCATCCTCTACCACAAAATAGGCAAATATGTATTTTTCCTTTACCAACGGCTCTTCATATAATAAATCCTCATAATCTGCCCTCTCTAAAAGAAGTGTCGGATCCACAACTGTAGTAACTTCTTTTCCTGTCAATTTCTCAACTACCCGTGCAAGTTTCTCTTCCCTTACGGATATATGTGCAAGACTCTTTAATGCCTGTTCAAAATAAGCCTGCTCCGCCTCAGGTATACTTCCGTTTGGCACACTCGCTGCATAGGAGATTTTCTTACATCCCGGTGCAAATTGTCCAAAATATGCCGGGTCAAAACCATGTGTCAGTTCCCTTGCCCATATCTGATCACTTCCCAGAATATAAACATCGCACTGCTCCTTTGCTAAGTCATCCAGTGTCAGTTTCTTTTCCTGTCCGTCTAGCAGTTTCTCTCCTATAAATTTTTCAAATGCCGTCCACTGATTCTCCCATTCCCTCAATCCATAAAGGTTCTCACCCACTTCGTGAAATACCTTGCCCCATCTTGATGGCAGAATATCTCTCTTCCAAAAATCAATATGAATGCCTTTTCGGTATAATCTCGCAATATAAGGATTCTGATAATTTAAAATCTTTGCCTTATATCCCATACGGTTCAATTTTGTTTTCAATGCATACGCCTGTAATACTGCCCCATAATTATGTGCGTTATGAAACGTCAGAATTCCAATTTTTTTCTTTTCATCCATTATTTTCTTACCCTCGCCATAATTTTATTTTTCATAATACTTCTTTCCGTATGATTCAATAATACAAAAAAGTTAACAATACATCCAGCAAATCCTGCGATCACACATACTACAAAAAATGTTATCCAGTTAATTGGCAATACATATAGTCTTTTAATTCCAAAAAATACGATCATCATAATAAATGTCGTTCCAATATACCTGAAAATAATTGGATAAAAAGTATTCCATTTTATCTTAAGGCATTTGCACGCATACAGAGGTACAAAGATAAGGTTTCCAAGAATTCCCGTTACCTTGCTTACCCCTGCTACCGCATAAATTCCAAGTGATGTAGTGTTTAAGAAGATGAACACCAAAAGTACATTAGTAAAACTGATGATCAACCAGAAAATAGAATTCACCTTCAACCTGTTTGTCACAAGGAATACGTTGTTTAAGGATGTCGTTACACCGGAAACCAGAAGACTCATCATGATCACCACAAGAAGAGAATAAATCAGATTCACATCCTGATTCGGCACCCATAGCTGCATGAAATATTTCCCGAAAATAACAAGAATACAAAAAATAATATTCACAAAAAAGGAAGAAAACTTCATGGAAAGCTTCAATTCCTTTACCACTGCTTCTGTATCGTCCTTCGCATAGTACATAGTAAGATTCGGGCTAAACAGATTAATAAGTGTATTGGTCAGTGTTGAAATATAGGTTGGTATCTGTTGTGCGATAGATAGTTCCCCCATCAGATAGGCACTGATCCAGATATTTGTAATTACCAGATCCAGTCCATCCGAAAGAACCTGCGACAGTCTGGAAATAGAGTTCCACATTCCAGCACTGATAAGTTCTTTTACCTTGATCCAATGAACATAACACTTTTTCAATCGTATATCAGGTACAAGCAGTCTTGTATAGTACATATTCATTACCAGCCCAACAAACGTACAAATACAGGTTACGATTCCAATATAGGCTACATTTGGAGGCAGCATACCAAACAGCAGACACATTAAAAACACACGGAGTAATGCCGTCACAATATTGGCAATACTGCTTAAATATAATCTATTGGTAATAAAAGTTGCTACATTATATACCGTACTAATCAAAGTAATAATAAAATTAAACAGAATGAAGAAAAATAAAAGCTTTACCGATTCTTCCAGTTCAACCGGAATATCTAACAGTTTCTCCGCATTTAAGATCACCGGCACTGCAACTGCAAGAATAACCGGTATGATCGCTATATTTGCCATTAATACAGATGAAAAATATTCATTGGCTTCTTTCTTCTTGCCCTGATGATACTCAATCGTAATAAATCTTCCCGCTACTGAGTTCAGCGCTACCGTGAGAATTGTAATATAGTTAATTACATTATTTCCAAGACTCACAAAACCATATGCCTCTTCCCCTACTGTATCTGTCAAAAACGGTGTAAAGAAAAACGCTATGCCAAGTCCTACAATAAATGTCACAAAGCTTGCAATTGTATTTATAATGAGTGCCTTATCTTTCCCCAATTCTTTCATATTCAAAAACCTCTATATAATCTTCATAAAATTTCTTTTTCGGAAATTCTTTTGCCCGCTCCAAAGATAACTCACTCATCTCTTTCCGCTTTTCTTTGTCATCTGCCAACTGTGTGATTGCAGCTTCCAGATTCGGAATAATATTATCTCTATCTATCCATACAGCCACATTAGATGGTGCATACTCTATCATTCCACCGGACTTCGTAATAATAAGGGGCAGTCCGGAAAGCATTCCCTCAATAGCAATCAGACCCGCTGCCTCTTCCCACAGAGATGGAATAACCTGGATATCTGCCGACTGATAGTACCGATATAATTTCTGATTCTCAATATATCCGGTAAACTTCACACGCTCTCCGGCTTTCTCCACCAGTTTCTGTACTTCCTGCACATAAGGTGTCACCACATTACCGCCAAACCCAGCACTTCCTATCATGAGAAGTTTTATATCCGGCCGCTTTAAATTAATAACTGCCTGAAGTAACTCTCTCACACCTTTTACCTCTATAATTCTTCCACAGAAAAGCAGGATAGTATCCTCCCTCTTAAATCCAAATTCTCCCCGGATTCTTTCCCGCTCTTCCGGCGTAATCCTTTTCTTAAATTTATCCTCATTCACACAATTATATACTGTGTAAGCTTTTACATCTTTATCCTCAGTTGTCCGCATCCACTCTCTTGTTGCAAACTGACTGATTCCAATCACACTTCCGTAAATATGATCAATATATGGCTCGCACAAAAGGTGATGGTGAATATGAAGATATACATTTTCTTTTCCGAATTCCTGTGCAAAACGTTTGAATTCATGATATAATCCACCTTCTGCAACAATTGCATCCGGTCTATATTCTTTCAGATAACGAAATACTCTGCGATAATAAGCAATATCAATCCATGTCTTGTTCTTAATAATCCGATTACTGTAACGTATCACACGATTGATCAGACGATCTGCCAATGTTGTCTTTGGAAGATATATAATTTTCGAATACTTATACTTCTCTGCAATCGCCCTCGCCTGCTCATTGTCCGCACAAAATACTATAAACTGTACCCGGTGTTCTATTTCGTTTTGTTCTACAAGTATGGTCAACAGTTCTTCAATTGCCCCACCCCTGACAGCTGGTACCGGACCTGCTTCCGGCAATACTAATGCTATTTTTTTCACTCATTTATCCTCTCATACGTCGTGATAATGTCCACAAATAGAGATCTGGTATATATACTTTCAGCCATCCTGAAATCTTCCGATGCCTGTCTTTTGTCTGCAAAAGTGCATTCTTATGTTCTCTTGCAAATTTTTTGCAATATTTGAATTCAGCTTTGTACTGTTTTTTCTTCTTTGGAGACAATGCAGCATATTTTTCAAATACCCTGCTTACACTGCACCCTATCAGATTAATATCTGCAAATTCCGGTGAGATTTTCGTTAATTTCTCATAGCACAGTTCTTCCACTCTCATAGCTTCCAGATATTTATCCTGAAATTCCTGCTTCATCGCACTTCCAGCATAAATCATATAATGATAAAATGGATATTGAATCAATGAAGCTCTCTCAAATTTTTCGGAGCAGACCACATTCGTGTTAAACAACAAGTCCTCTGCCACTTTATATTCTTCAAACCGAATATTTTCAATTAAATCTTTGCGATATAACTTACACACCGGTCCCCACACAGTAAGCAGTGCAAGACCACTCTCTGTTTTGTTTTTTCCATGAATAATTGTACGTTCAGTTGTAGTGCAGTTATCCGTCTCTTCCAGCTGATTTTCTTCCCGAAGCAGGCAGCATGCTACATCTGCATGATCTGCCTCAGCTAACCGATACAGATTTTCCAGCATATCTGCTTCAACCCAGTCATCTGCATCCAGAAACATCACATATTTTCCTGTTGCCAATTGTATTCCTTTATTTCTTGTCCTTGCAACACCTTGATTTTCCTGCTCATAAACCTGAATTCTGTTATCCTGTCGTGCCCATTTATGACAAACTGCAAGACTGTCATCTGTAGAACCGTCATCTATCAACAAAATTTGAAGATTTGTATAAGTTTGTCCACAAATACTCTCCAGTGTATGGGGCAGATATTTTTCAACATTGTATACAGGCACAACAATTGTTATTAAATCATTCATATATTTTCCTCATCTGTCCGATCTTCTACACTCTTTCTCTTTGTAAAATGAATATCACCACTGCCATATCCATGAAGTACTACTCCAATCCAGTGTAAGAAAATGGAAAAAGCAAAAGCCAGAATACAAGTTGCAATTCCAAAAATCATATTATTAATCGTACCACCATCAAATAACAATTTGGTATATGGAACAGATAAAATACAAAGTGCCAATACATTTCTTTTCTTTAAGAAATATGTAAGACTTCCTTCTGCAATTGCAAATGGAATCAACATATTTATCACCGCACCAACTACTCCGAAATTTGCATAGCCTTCTGCAATAAGTCCAGGCTGTGCATAAGATGCTGAAATATATTTTGCCGAAAGAAGCGGCAGACTCACATATTCGAATCCGAAATATCCCGCAAAACTCTTCACGTAAGTAATTCCATGGAAAAAACCGTGTACTTTCACATGCTGGATAATATTACCTCCAAGCTCCGTCCAGACACCAAATAGCCTGTAAACCTGTCTTACACATGAATCATAAATACTTTTGAAATTTGTAATCTCGCTTAATATATTATAGCTTCTGTCATAATAGAGATTTAACTTTACCAATTCAGATACCATTCCATATGCCATAACAACGAAAATCCCGAAAATCAATAACGGAACTACTTTTTTTCCTTTTTTATAATTATCATTCACTGCCACAAAGAGAAAGAAGATTAATAACAGCGGCATGATATATTGAATAAAAAGGAATCGATTGGTTCTTACCCGATAAAGGCAATATAAACCTCCTAAAAGACCACCCACTGTATACAAATTAAGGTTTCCATGTGTACATAAGAATCGGACCGAAAAGTAACAGAAAACCGGAACATATAGCACAAGTCCAGCTGTCCCCAATCTAAAATTCAAAAACAAAATAACAATTCCCATTAAGAAAACAGTGATATCATCCGCCCTCTTATACCTTATAAAATCACTCTGTTTCACTTCATCTGTCGTCTGTTTCACACATAACAGATATAGGAATATTACTGCCATAATAATAAAATATACTCCCAAATAAAGTAGAAAGAAATCCTGTGGTTCCTGCACTCCCTCTCTTTCCATCTCCCTTAATCTGCTATCTGTAAAATACCCCGGACATAAAACTCCGTCAATAAACACGTTAATCAGTAGAAACAAATACCCTACACTGAATATTTTTCGCTTTTTCTCATAAAGAACAGACACTGCTAAAAACGCCACTAACGATATCAAAAGCCATGCACACCGCTCCCAGATATGTCCATCTCCAACCATAACTTTTTTATCCAACAGAAGATTCAGACAGATAAATATCGTGACTGCGACCATCCCGGCTCGTGTCACCTGAAACATTTTTTTTGTCATACATACCGCTTTCCTAAACTCTTGTCATTCATTAATACCATCACACATTTCACTGCAAGTTTCACGCTCTCTTTCCAATTATAGAGATATGGCTTTGCAAAAATTTTCCAGAAATACTTTCGAATATCTTTTTTCAATAATCTTTTTTCCGGTTCTTCCATAGCTTCCCCATTCATTGCCAGATAAAGCACATTCCATGCCAGACAGCTCTGTATCACTGGTGCCAGAAGTTCTCTGTCTTCTTTTGCCTGAAAATAATCTATCCGCTCATGCCACATTTCAAAATAATCCATGCAATCCTGTTTTTTATAAGTAACTCCCATAATGGAATCTGCACGTTGTAGATAGTAGTATATATTCTCCGGAATACACACCACACATTCCTGATTCTCAAAAACGGATACAAACACATACTCATCTTCGTAATGTCTTCCACATGGGAAACGCAGTTCTTTAAAAATTTTAGCATCATACAAAGCTCCCCATGCTGTAACAAGTACCCATTCACCCTGAAGCTCTTTTTTTATAATTTCTTTTCCCGTATAAAGCTCCTGCTTCTTATCCTGAGTCACACATATTTGATCTGTAACTTTATTACTCTCATCAATTATCTGAATTCCGCAAACTGCAATTGATGTCCGATTCTGCTGTAATGCATTATACAGTTTATAGATATAATCCTCATCAACAAAATCATCTGAATCAACGAACGCCACATACTCTCCCTGTGCAATATCCAATCCGACATTTCTTGCATCAGACAAACCACCATTTTTCTTATGTATCACTTTGATTCGATTGTCTTTGTTCTGATATTTGTCACAGATTGCCGGGCACTCGTCCGGAGACCCGTCATCTACCAAAATAACTTCCAGATTTCCATAACTCTGACGGAGTAACGAATCAACACAGATTGCAAGGTATTTTTCTACTTTATAGATTGGCACAATCACACTGATTAATGGTTTCATTTCATTTCCTCATACATTTCTTCTAATCGTTCCGCCTCCACACGGATATCAAATCCATGTTCTGCAAGCTCTTTTCCAAAACTTCGTCTTGCCTTTCCGCTTTCTTTATAGCGTCCTGCCGCTCTTACCGCTGTCTTCGCCCATTCTGCCTTACTTTCCTCCAGAGACAGGAATGGACTGCCCATCACATCCACTTCTCTGGTGATCGTATCAGAAAACACACATGGCAGACCACATGCCTGTGCTTCTACGCCAGTCATTGGCAGCCCTTCGAATAAAGATGGCATGACCATGACATCCATTGCCTGATATAACTCTCCTGTGTTATCCACCATTCCGAAAATTTTCACGGAATTTATCAACCCAAGTTGTTTTATTTTCTCCTCAATCTGTGGTCGAAGTTCGCCATCTCCCACCAGCCATAATACACTGTCTTTGTGGATTTTTTGTATCTCCGAAAAAATATCTACAAGATACATCTGGTTTTTCTGCTGACTGAAACGGCCTACATTTCCAATAACCAGTTTATCTTCTGCCTGATACTGTGTTCTGATCTTGCTTCTTGTCGCCTCGTTATAAGCATATTCTTCACAGCAAATCGCATTTTTCAACACAGTATAATCTTTTTTGCCAAAAAGAAACGCTCCTGCTGCCTGAGAGCATCCGATCCGATTGGTAATGTACTTCTGGGATATACTCCAAAGCATTCTATTCCGCACTGCTTTTCCTTTACTTTCCGCATATACAGTTGCATGGCTATGTACAATACGATGACTGATTCCATACTTTGCTGCAACCGGCAGACATAAAAATGCAATGTAGGGTGCATGCAGATGAACAATATCATATTCACTGTGATGTTCTGAAAAAAACTGCTCAAAATATTTCTTTGTCTGTCCCATCTGTCTGCCGGACAGTGCCGGATAGGTATAAACTCTGGAACCAAGTTTTTTCACTTCTTTATCGAACGTCTCTTCCTGCTCTCCGAAAATCAGATAATCCATCTGGACGCGTTCCATATTCATATGTCTCTGATAATTGAGCATCACGGTCCCGACACCTCCTACCGGGCGTTTCCCAATGATCTCCAGCACACGGGCTTCACGCATGATTTTTTTCCTCCATTTATGCCTTACCCTTTAAGCATTTATAGCATAATTTTCTTTACACAAAAGAATTTTTCTATGAATTTTTTCTTAGTTATTCAGATTTGCGCAAAAATCTCTTATAAGAGTACTCCTTCATCCACCCCGGCATCATGAGTACAACAAAAGTTCCAACCTGCGCCTTTATATATTCAAACGTATTTGTAATTCCTAACTCGTGCTGCTGTTTTCTAAGCTTTTGAAAATCCTTGTAATAAGCCCATCCACTTCTTCGCTTTACTAATCCCATGCTTGTTCTCGCCCGGACAAGTATATCTTCCATGTTCCGGAACTGATATCCCTGTGACAACATCCTGCTCCATAGAGAGTAGTCCTCCAGAAATGGAAAATGTTTATAATTTCCCGCTTTTAAAATAGAATCTTTCCTATACATAACTGTCATGTGATTTAATGGATTACGCACTTTCACATACTCTAAAATTTCTTCCTGAGTCTTTGGCATATTCTTGACGCGGTCTATGGTTCCTTCATCATTAAATTCCCGGATAGCACCACCTACCACATCCACTTCAGGATGTGCTTCCATATATGCCCCCTCTTTCTCTAATCGATCCGGCATCGCAATATCATCTGTATCCATTCTTGCGATCAGATCATATTGGCATAATTCCACTCCTTTTGCCAGTGCACGACCAAGCTGAACATTCTGTTCCATAGCATGCACATGGAGATAATCACATTTTTTCTGATACTCCGCCACTACCTGATATAATTCCTGTGTCAGAGGTCCATCTTCGATCAGAAGAATTTCATCTGCGGTCCTCGTCTGAACTAATATACTTTCTAATGACGCTCTTAAATATTCTGGATTTTCTTTTTTATAAACAGACATCAATACGGATATTTTACTCATATTCTATCTCCTTAGATTTTTTTATACTCTCCAGAAAATCCACCACTTCATACTCTCCCACCTCTTCCGGAAATGATAGTTTCCGGTCATAAGTCAGGCTGCCAAAAACCTTTGAGAATATGTTAACTCTTCCGGTAAGCTTACCGATGATCCACTCGAATCCCGGAACGAGCCATATACTTCTTCCATAGCTTTCGGCGATCCGTGCTACCATATCTGATGTATTCACATATTGGCTGTTTTGTGGGCAATAGATACCATCTGCATCTCCTCTGATAATCCGATATAAGAACTCGCACAAATTCTCGATGTATATCATGCTTCTCTCATTGCTCACTCTCGGAAAAACAGGTATCTTGCCCGCCAGCTTCTCCAATGAAGCATAATTTCCGGTACAAGCTTTCCCATAAATCATTGGAGGTCTGATAACTGCTACTTTGAATGTATCACTTCTTTGCTCACATAAGTACCGTTCTGCGGCAAGCTTGCTTTTTCCATAAAAAGTAATCGGTGTACATTCTGTTTCTTCTGTAATCTGTCCCATTGTCATTCCATAAACACTCATCGTACTTAAAAAAACGAACTGACGAGCCCGCTCAGCCTTTGCCTTATCCGCAAGTTCTTCTGTCAATTTTGTATTAACTGCATAATAGAGTGCCTCCATTTCCGGCTGTTCTTTCTGATGTACAATTGCAGCCACATGGAGGATCGTATCATATTTTGAAAAATCCATTTTCTTCCATTCTGAATTTCTCACAGAAACAAATGTAACATGCCATCGGTCTTCCAACGGCATGTTTCCATTTTTTTTCTCTATATACTGTTTGAATGAAGTCCCAACATAACTGTTGGTTCCGGTTATCAAAATCTGTTTTCCCATTATTTTCCCTCGAATAACCCAGCATGTCTTTTTATCCGCTGCTACTAGCTATTTATGCATTTCTCCGGTTCCACCTTCCACAACACCTTTGTGTGACAAGACTGCTGTGATCGTTCCAAAAAAGCACTTCAGATCCATTATGAATCCAAATTTTTTCACATACTCACCATCCAGTTTTGCCTTTACATCTATCTCCAACTCATCACGTCCGTTGATCTGCGCCCATCCGGTCAGTCCCGGCATTACATCATTCGCACCATACTTATCCCGTTCCTCGATCAAATCATACTGATTCCACAAAGCTGGTCTTGGTCCGACAATACTCATCTTTCCCATAAGGATATTGATGATCTGCGGCAATTCATCCAGACTGCTTTTTCTTAAAAATTTCCCTACTCTTGTAATATACTGTTCCGGATCAGCCAGCATATGGGTTGGCATATCCTTTGGCGTATCAATTCTCATAGTTCTGAATTTGTAGATCATAAAGTGTGTCTTATGGATTCCAACCCTTTTCTGTTTAAAAAGGATTGGTCCTCTACTATCAATTTTAATCGCAATGCATAAAATCAAAAACAACCAGGATAACAGAATTAATGCCAGAGCAGATAATAAAATGTCAATTACCCTTTTCACTCCCATATAAATTTTCTGTGAAATTGTAAACTGTTTCATCTTTTTGATTCCTTTCATGTATCTGCAATTTATGCAAGCATCAGACAATAAATAGATATACCTGTGCCTATCAGCATTAAAAACGCTATAAGACTCTGATAATTCTCTAATTTCATGCTGCATCTCACTTTTTGGTTTATAAAAATGAGACTCAGTGGAAAGATCAGCGGCAAATAATATCTTGGTGATACTCCGTTAATTACCATCGACCCTACCGGTGTAAAATCCAGGTATAATGCCGTCCAGACCAGACATGCTGTTCCAAATATTAATACTGCATTCCATATTTTCATCATCAATATTTTTCTTTTCATCTGTGCATCATATGTTTTTTCTGTCATTCCAAAATCGGTCACAAATGTAAACAACATCGTAAGCAGTACTACAAAATATCCTATTCCATCATAGATTCCACGGTATGCAAAATTTGCAAGCACTTTGGAACCAATAAAATAAGATGCAAACGTTGTTCCAAGTGATTTCAACAAAACTCCTGTATACGTCAACGGATATCCCAAAATCATAGATAACTGACTTGTCTGGCTCGTATCTCCTCCACGGTAATCTCCTACCTCTGCTCCGCTTGTAACATTACCTATTAACGGCAGTATAAAGGACGCAAACATTAATATTAATAAGACAAAGATTCCTGCTTTAAACAGATTCTTTTGTCTCCTGCTATAAAACTTGTCCTTCGGCATAAGCCAATATAATGCCAAAAATGGAATATAGACCGCCTTTGAAAAGCATCCCACAACCATAGCAAGAATAGATACCATCGTCCGTTTTGTTTGAATTTTTTCTTCACTCAGGTACTCTGTTACAAACAATGCTATGCCCAACATTAAAAGTGCTATCACAAATGCATCATATGTAAATGACGAAAAAAGAAATACCGTTGTCGGCAGCAACCCAACACACATCAATGTACGTTTTCCATACTTGCTGAAACGAATCGCACACGTAACGACAGCTGTACAAAACAGTAAATTAAAAAACTTTCCTAAAAATACTGTTGCTACATAAGACAATCCCAGTGTTCTTCCTAATCCAAGTCCTAATATCTGTGGAAGATAAGCCCTTTGTCCATATCTGAGAAATCTACCTTTTTGTGATGATAATACAACGGTATCATTTGCCTGATTAAGCCATTCTCCTATCCATTGTTCTTCCTCTAACGTGTCCCCTGTTGGTACGCGCATTTCTACATTTGACATCACAGCATCACTGTACTCCATATAATTCCATACCCAGGAGTCTGTATATGCTATATTATAATGAATCTGTTCATCCCATGAATCAAATGAATGATGTGCTGATAAGATAATCACCGTTCCTAATGCAACTGATACCATTGCGTACATCCATTCGGGTCTTTTTCCAAAAAAAGTACAATGAGAAACAAATAAGTAACTTAGCAACAATACTGAAAATACAAGCAGAAACTTTGCCCAGGAAAATACCGTGTGATTTACAAATATTATTGAATTTAACTTATCCGCATCTTTGTTTTCCACTGTCAATTTCAGGCTGTCAACTTTCTGATCTACCCAAACTGCAGATTTTCCAAGCAAAAATGATGCAGTATCTTCCAGTTCCATCACTTCTTTTTGTCCATATCCATCATAGAATGTCACTTCCATTCTGGAACTGATGTCCGTTTTGCTTTGATAAATCAAATAGATAGAGCTCACATATCTTCCATCAAATAAAAAATCATACGTTGTCTCTCCATCTTTATTCTCTGCCTTTTGTACTTCGCTCACCTGAAAAGTCTGCTCATATTTTTCGTTTTTAAACGAATTCCACTGTAATAATACCTGTTCTACAAATAACGATAGGAAAAATATTACAATAATTGCAATAAAATCTCTAAGATATATTTTTTTATTTTTTAGAATTTGTTTTATCTGTTCCATTTTCCTTTTTCCTATCAAGCTGCAAAATAAATCCCATTCCTGCAAGCACAAGAATTAAGATGACTTCCCATATTTTTTCCATATTAGATTCCCTGTTTTCTGGTTCTACCGATTCTGAATAGAGTATGTTGGCACCATCTTCTGCACCCATTCCCGTATATCATCCGGTTCTTCTACCACATGCTCTTTGATTTCTTCTAACTGTTTTAAAAACTTCTCTTCATCCATCTGTATTGGTTTGCCAATATGAATTAATTTATTGGCTGTTTCCTGCATGCCTTCTTCTTTCATGAGCATCTCTTCATACAATTTTTCGCCTGGTCTTAATCCTGTAAATACGATCTGGATGTCCTCGTCAGGTTTATGTCCTGAAAGAAGTATCAGGTTTCTTGCAAGATCTACAATCTTAACCGGTTCTCCCATATCCAGAACAAAGATTTCTCCCCCTTTTGCATAGGCTCCTGCCTGTAACACAAGAGATACTGCTTCCGGTATTGTCATAAAATAACGGATAATATCTGGGTGCGTAACAGTAACCGGTCCCCCTGCTTCAATCTGCTTCTTAAATAAAGGAATCACACTTCCGTTGCTTCCAAGTACATTACCAAATCGAACCGCTACATATTCTGTCTTAGAACGATTATTGTATGTCTGAATAATCATCTCACAGATTCTCTTGGTAGCGCCCATAATATTCGTTGGGTTTACTGCCTTATCTGTAGAAATCATGACAAAACGTTTTACATTGTATTTATCTGCGGCCTGAACCACTTTCCATGTTCCTAAAACATTATTTTTTACTGCTTCATTCGGGCTGTCTTCCATCAACGGTACATGTTTATGCGCTGCCGCATGATATACGATCTCCGGACGATATTTATCAAAAATCAGATCCATGCGCTTTGTATTTCTTACGGAAGCAATCAATACAACCAGATCGAGTTCAGGATAATTTCTCTTTAATTCCTGCTGAATATCGTATGTAGTATTTTCATAAATATCAACGATCACTAACTGTTTTGGATTGTGTGATGCAATCTGGCGGCATAACTCGCTGCCAATCGAACCACCTCCACCTGTAACCATAACTACCTTATCAGAAACATATCCCATAATGGAATCAAGATCAACCGTGATCGGATCACGTCCCAAAAGATCATTTACATCAACATCTTTTAATTTGCTGATACTGACATCCCCATTTACCAACTGATACATACCAGGTAAACGTTTTAATTCACAGCCGGTCTGTTTACAAATATCTAAAATTGCCTTTGTCTCTTTTGCACTCGCTGTCGGAATTGCAATAATGATCTCATCTACAAGATACTCATTTGCAATTTCTATGATATCATTTCTATCTCCAAGGACTTTGACACCATGCATATATTTTCCAATTTTGCTTTTATCATCATCCACAAAACCTACAATATGCATATTCACAAAACGACTGCCGGAAATTTCCTTGATAATTGAATTTCCTGCTTCTCCGGCACCTACTACAAGCACTCTCTTAAGATTCTTCTCATCCACTTTTTTTCCAAAAAAAGTTCTGACTGCCCGATAAGAATAGCGGCTGATAAACATAAACGCCAATAATAATGTTCCATAAATAAAATACCAGCTTCTAGGCAGCGGATACTCCTGATCTCTGTAATTCAGAAGAATCGTCACTGTATTGAGCAGCGTATCTACAATACATGCTGCTGCAAGATACAATAATTCGGTTACCCCTGCATATACCCAAAGGCTGCTATACAAACGAAATACATAAAATACAATAATCGCGATCACTAACGTTGCCGGCAATGAACTCCATACAACACCAATATAATACTTTGGTACAGCCGAAAGACTAAATTCAAATCTTACAATCAATGCCGTGATGCTTGTCAATATTACAATGCAAATATCCATCAGCACCATAAATATTCTCTTGATCCATAATGTTTTATCTAAGTTTTTCATAAGTCCGCCACTTTTCTCTATAAATTATTTTGCATATACTTCATAATGTTCTGTATTATAAATTTTACTAAATCCAATGCTATTAAAAAATTCAATATTGTCATACTCAGAATTAATAACCAGACAATTGCAGCCATAGGAATCTGTTTCCATCTGCAGCTGTTCCAGATTCTCCTGTGTAAAAGATAAACCTTCACCATAAATAACTGCAAATCTGGTATCATATTCACGAAGCTCGCCTGCCACCTGTTCCGGTGCAAGAACTCTTGGTTTTTCTACAAATTCCAACTGTTCAGCGATCTCCATGACTTCATTTGATATTTTATAACTATTCGTGATAAATTCCAAATGCTGCGACGTATAATTTAATCCCATCCCTGCCTGGAGCAGTAAAATATATATCACTATGACAATTATTTTTTCTTTCTTAGTGGGTATGTTTATCAGATAGTCTGTCATTACAACTCCAACAACAGCTACTATATTTAGTATTCCATAGACCATCCAATGATCTGTGTTCTGACCGCTCATATTTAGTATGCCATTTGCAATTCCCGGCGTCATCAGAAAAAGTATACCAAAAATCTCATATATTAACAAATTTCTTTGTCTTTTTTTATTTATAATCAAGAAATAAAATATTGCAACAAAAAGGAAAAAAACATTTGTTCCCATCCCATTGTAAGAAAAATATGCATTTTTAATGTCTTCCCACAACCCGGACATATTTATACCCCTTCCTTACAAACCAGACAAGAATCATCAGCAACATCATCAGGAACACATAAAACCAGCCTTTGTGATGTAACAATTGTGCCGCCGGATATAAAATAATAAATAATACTGCCTGCATCATAACCGGATGTTTTACACAATCGGATACTTTATTTTTTTCTCCTCCATACATGAAATTTAACATACGCATCACTTGTAAAAACGCATATGGAAGAATGCAGCATTCCAACATTACACTACCATTCCAACAGCTTCGGAATATGCCTGTCACCGGAGTTTCTACCGCTGTATATATTGGTACATAATAGATAATTTCTACAATTATTAAAAATACTGCCTGCATTTTTTCCTGCTTAAAAAAGAACTTTCCAATTTCCCAATAACAGCACATAAAAAATGGTAAAATGAATAATGGAAGTATTACCTTTATCAGCAATGCCGGATGTAATCCGGAAACCCATGCATTGACCGCATATAGCATCTCATAAGGTGAAAATATCTTTTCCATCTGCGTGGCAGGATACTGCTCGCCAGTATATGGTTGATATATATATGCAGAATTGGTATCAATTGATGTCATTACTGTTTGTACTGTCTGCTCCATCTGTGGTTTTACACAAACTACAGAAAACAATATTGCTATTATGGATACTACCATGGCAATTTTTACGGTCTTGTGTCCATTTTCTGATTTTCTTTTATGTTTAAAACATCCATATATTGCTTTTTTATTTGCTAATATGGATGCCACGCATATCGTAATCGTCGCAAGCATCCAAACCATACTAAGTTTTTCTAATGTACAGCCACGATATAAAAAAAGTACCGCAACACCCCAAAATATTCCAAGCATAGCAACAAATCCATTTGCATATGTGCTTGATATATTTCTCCTTTTTACACCTGCTGCTGCATCAATAAATGCACCTGCTAACAATGGTACTAAAAAAAACAAATAAATTACCAGCAATATTCCTGCTGCATTTTTCATTCATTTTCTCCTAACACTTTATCGACTTTGCGTTCTAATAAAGTTTTATATACTTTCGTCCCCTTAATATACTCCAGTTCGTTTTCTACTTTGTCCATATGACATTTTAACTCACTAAGTGCACTGAGTATCGGATTGTCCTGCAACCCTGCTTCCCTGATTCTAAATGCAATTTTGATCTCTCTGACATTATTTTCCCATTGATTTTCAAATATGATCTGCGGATCTTCCGATGCAAATATAAAATCATGATCTTTTGTTATGATGGCATTGTGCCGATAATGTTCAATTTCATATTCATTGTTATCTTTTGTCACAATTTGCACCTTGAGATTTTGCAAAACACATGAAACATTTAATGGATCCAATCGTATTTCTGATACATCCTGTGTGAATTCAATCGGAATATTCAATTTTACATTCTGTCCTATAATATGATTTGTAATTGCCTTGTCTTCAAGATAGTTTGTTCCATCATTTAAGAACACCTGTAAGAATAAGTTTTCCTCCGGAAGCAGTTTTTTCACATCGTATACTTCTTTTTTGTAAGCAATAAGGCTTGCGTTATAGCCATTTTTCCCACCATATACATATTGATTAAATGCTTCATTCATATTTTCAAATATAACAATTTCTTCTTCCGTAATATCAAAGCAATCATAAATTTCATTGATTGTCATGATATCTTTCATAGCACTGCCATTTCTGGTATAAAAAGCAGACACCGCACGGTATATTACAAATTTCACTGGAATTGGAAATGAAAATACCCATTCATAATCAATAATTTTATATTTGCTGTCAGTCTGATCTTTTATGATATTATCAAAGCTCATATCGATATTCATTTCTTTTCCACATTCCATCTCATCTGGGAAAGAAACTTCGCCAAACACCTGTACAAATTGTGCATCCGGCATAAATGTTCTTCTTTCTATATTAACATTGCTTCTTATGATTCCATCATACATTCGAAGCAAAGAAAGAAATCTTACTTCGTCTTTATCCTCAAGAGCCTCCAACATTGTATTGCAAAGACTCTCCCCGGTTAAAAATTCAAAAGCGATCTCGTTTTCTGAAATCAGTTTGGATGGACACAGGATACCTTCATCCTTATTTTTTTCATAATAATCAGACATCTTCCTGATATGTGCTACTCCGTCTTTTGCCAATGCTCTTTTTACAACCAGTCTCTGTTCCCCATCCTTCATTATGCAGGTTTCTATCTGAAACTGTTTTCTTCTCTCTTTTGTAATTTTTGAGTAAATTTTCTTCAAGATATCACCTCACACTATTTTGTAACTTCTATAAAGAACGAATTTGCAAAAAATTCAAATTTTTTTTCTTTTAAAAGATTTGCATAGACTCTGTTTTCGTTAAAAAGCATCATTCTTGTATTATCGAAAGTATCTAAACCTATATTAAGATCATCTTCTCGTGGAAGGTACTCATCAGAAAAAATCTGTACAGGGAATTTATAATCCGGAAACGGATAATAAAATTCTGCTTTCCCATATCCAGCATCTGTAATTATTTTCTTTAACGCCTCTTTACTAAAAGTTCTCACTTTACTATCTGTATCAATATAACCTTCCAAACCATCAAAAAATTTTCCAGTATGGTCTTCTCTGGAGCCTGCCCAATATTTCAATCCAAATTTATTTTCAATAGCAATCAGCAGTTTTCCATCTTCTTTCAAATATCCACTGATTTTTTTTAAAAAGGCTTCAAATGGATGTTCATCATCCGTGTAATAACCGGCATATTCCAATACTCCGATCAATGTAATATAATCATACTTTTCTTTCAAAACAACATCATTGAAATTTCCAACCATAATTGTAAGATTATCGTATTCTTTATTACGGTTTGCATTAATTAATGATCTGCGTTTAGAAAGATCTACACTTGTCACATGCTTTGCATTTCTGCAAAGTACTCCACTGATAGCTCCACATCCTGCCCCAATTTCAAGTACAGATGCATCTTTTTTAAAAGGATACCACTCCAATATATTTTGTCTGACAGGTGAAAAATGATATAACACTGGCCACCGGTCATCTTCTGCAAGTATCTTCTCTACGTCTGGTTCTTCCATAATAAGCTGTAACAGATCATTCTCGATGTCCCCGTCACTATATTGATCCTGTCCATTATAAAATGTATAATCTAACGTTACTTTTCCAATCTGTTCTGTCATAGAACCTCTTTTCTATAGTTATCTACAACTATTATTTTTTACCCAAGAATCTCCTTGATATCCTTTATAAAATCAAATACATGCTCATTTTTTACATATAATGGATTCGCTGTCACATGTTCTACCTGCGGTCTGTAAGCTTTACAGATTTCAGTCAGATGTGTTGCAATGTTCATTGGACTGATATTATCCAGTGATACCATGTTATCATTGAAATCCTTAAGATCTTTATTCGCATAAGTATTCGTGATCGTCTTTACATCAAATACCGACATCTCAAGTGGCGGATAACTTGGATGTGGTGAACACATCAGTGAAATTCCTGCGTAAGTTTCCTGCAAAGTCCGCGCATATTCTTCAATTGTAAGCTTTCCAACGGAGACAAGCTCTTTGCCGTTTCCAAGCGGAATTGAACGGTGCATCTCCCCTGCCGAAAGAATCTCCCATTCCTCAATATCCGGCTGCATCATCACCCATTTTTTCAGAGCCGCTACTACAAGGTTAAATGCATTACGCTCCGTACCTGGACGTCCATAAACAAGAATCTGTTTTTTCTTATCAACCTGTGCAGGCATTTGCTCTAACGCTTTTCTTAATCCATCATTTAAGACAGGATCAAATGCAAAGCTATGCGTAAAATGGTAATGATTTTCATCGAAGAATTCTTTCAACAACATACTGTTAAAAATTGCAATTGTTGGATAATCACTTTTGTAGGTAGAATCTGCAAGCAGGTACTTCGTAGACCAGGAGTAAAATCCTGGCTCATAATCCTGAATAAAATAGAGAAAAATATTTGGTTTGATTCCAAATGTATTTTCAAATCCAACATAAGCATCCTGACAACAATACGCTGTCCACCAGCCAGTAAATAAGAAATAGTCATTCTCTGACACTGGAATACTGCGGTTAAAACGATTGCTGTATGGAATAATCTGTTTTGCAACGAGAGAATCATCTTCTGCTTTTACAAATGTATACTCATCGGAATATTTTTTAATGGCTGCTTTGTCTGGCTCTGCGTCTACTAAAATAATACGTGCATCATAGCCTAATGCTTTCACTAAAGTATCGAAAAACTTCAGTGCAGTTGAGATTCCACCAAAGACATGCTCTGCATTGATAGACGGAACCAGAAGGTTCATTCTGCGGTTCGGATATTCTATCTTATGGAAAGTGTATGGTGTAATTTCATATACATTCGTATCCAATTGTGGAAGTCCGGTTTCTCTTTTTCTCTTCAGAAGCATTTTTTCCTCCTGCTCTTTGACAGTCTGCTGCACCGCGGCACAAATTTTGGGCTGACAACAATAATAATCAAGATTTCTATTATAATATGGATCTCCGTTTTTCCGGTAGGTCTTATACATCTGATCCGACAAATCAAAGTCAATCTGTGGGATTTTACTTGCATCCCTGCTCTTAGATTCATAATGATACAGACGAACATTTGGATCGTAGATATTCACGAGTCCATGCTGGTTTGCACGAAGTGCAAGTTCAATATCGCTTCCACATACAATGAATTTCTCATCAAATCCACCGATTTTCTCAATTGTCGCCTTCGAAACTGCAAGACAGGCTCCCGTTACCGCCGAAACATTTCTTGTTACCATCGGTGACACAAATGGCGATCCATAGTGCTGCGGTTTCATTCCCTTGAATACATGATCAGCCCAGCCACCCATTCCAATAACTACTCCTGCATGCTGGATCGTATTATCTTCATATAAAAGCAATCCACCGACAACACCAACATCTTTTCGTATAGCTTTCTCTACCAGTCTTGTAAGCCATTCCGGTTCAATAACTTCTACATCATTATTCAAACATACATAGACATCTCCGGTTGCGAACTTCATTCCATAATTATTAAGCCTTGACCAGTTAAACTCAAACGCCGCATCTTTCACGATGACATTGTCATGTTCTTCTTCCACCTTCTTCAGATAACTAAAAGTCTCTTCCTTCTCAGAATTGTTATTTAAAATAATAATTTCAAAATTTTTATAAGTTGTCTTCGCATAAATACTGTCAATTGCAGCCTTTAACAAATCTGCATGATCTTTAATCGGAATAATAATGGAAACCTTCGGTTCCTCATTCATGTGATATCTCACATCATAGACAAACAAATTCTCTGTCTCATTTGCAGTCGCTGCTCCTTTGCCATAAACACGGTCTAAATGTTCCTGAATCGCATTAAGTCCTGCTGTCTGTGCATATGGCTTTGACTCCGGGTTGGCTGCTGTGGAGCTCGGAAGATCTCTCCAATGATAAAGTATCTCAGGGACATGTCCAATCTTGTCCGTCATCTCTGTCATTCGAAGTAACAGATCATAATCCTGGCTTCCGTTGAACTCACCGCGAAATCCACACACTTTTTCAAATAAGGACTTCTTGAATCCAATCAAATGTCCTAAATACATCTGGCTCAGGAAAAGATCTGGAGACCAGTCAGGTTTACATAATGGATCTCTCGTTTTTCCTTTCGCATCAATAATATCCATATCGCTGTATATGATATCAGAACCTTCTTTTTTTATCTTCTGATAAAATTCATGTAATGCAGACGGTGCAAGCTCATCATCATTATCCATAAGAAGGATATACTCTCCGGATGCAAGCGCTGCTGCCGCATTGGTTGCTCCTGAAATCCCCTGATTTTTTTCTAATAATTTAATTTTAATCCGGCTATTTTTCATTGCAGATAAGTGCTCTCTTACCTCCTGCTTTGTAGAACAGTCATCTGCAATGCAAATCTCCCAGTTTTTGTAATTCTGCTTTTCTATAGATTCAATCGCCTTATCAAGCCACTTAATTTCTACATTATATACAGGCATTACAATGGAAAAAAGAATCTCTCCACCATAATTTTTTAATTTTTCTTTCTTCACTCTGCCGTATCCAGGTTCATAATTTACACTGGCAGATAAACGCTGTTTAAAGATTTCCGGTCCCTGATTTTTTAAAACTTTTAATCCTTTTTTTATTTTCTGAGGATTTCTTACTCCCTCTTTTATAATTGCTGCAAGCTTCTGTGTTCTTCCCATAATGCTCCTTTTTATATACAGCGATTCCTGTCATCGCTGATTTTACTCGCTGTTCGCCTTCCCATAGCCTACTCTTCATTACAACTTACTATAGAGTTCAAATCAAAATATCCAACAGTAACTTTTTTAGATAAAACCTGTATACAACATATATCATATAATCTGTGATGAACTTCTAATTCGTCACCATTATATCCTGTACATCCTAACTGTAGCAGATACTGTCCTTTTTGAAATGGCAATTTTTGTCTGAATGATACTGTAAGTATGGTCCCTGCCTCTATCAGCCCAGGCTCTAACCCTTCAATAAGTGAATTGGTTCCGGTAAGATCTGTTCCCTTTAAATCCCGGATTGTAAATGCAAAAATTGGATTTAACACATCCTCATGAAACTGTACCTTTAATTTCAAAACACACTCTTCAAATTTAGAAACAGTATTCGTAATCTTTCCTGTTGCATCGAAAATTCCAAAGTCAATAATCTCTGCCTTTTTATCTCCATATTCCTGCTTATCCGGATTTAAAATCATGGATTCTTTCCATGCAACTCCTTCTATTGCTGCATGACCGTTTTCTTTTTTCGGAATATCTTCCATCTTTGATTCTGCCATTACCTTTTTGTACAGATCAATCATATCCTTTGGTTTACCCTCTGCAAGCTTTACGCCTTTATTCAAAAGGACAACTCTGTCACAGTATTTTCCAATGCTCCCCAGATCATGGCTAACAAAAAGAATGGTCTTTCCCATTTTCTTAAATTCTTCAAATTTGTGATAACATTTCGTCTGAAAAAATACATCTCCAACCGAAAGTGCTTCATCGACAATAAGGATTTCCGGCTCAATATTGATTGCAACTGCAAATGCAAGACGTACAAACATACCGCTGGAATATGTTTTGACCGGCTGATTTACAAAATCACCAATATCCGCAAAATCTAAAATATCCTGCAGCTTTTCATCTATCTCTTCTTTGGTAAAACCGATCATGGTTCCATTCAGATAAATATTTTCAATTCCGGTATATTCCATATTAAATCCGGCGCCAAGTTCCAGCAACGCAGAAATACGCCCATTTACTTTGACTTCCCCATCGGTTGGATTCAAAACTCCAGTGATGATCTTTAAAATTGTAGATTTTCCTGAACCATTTGTTCCAATAATGCCAACTGTCTCTCCCTGACCAACCTGAAAAGATACATCATTCAATGCGTAATGCTCTTTTCCAAGTGGTTTTTTTGAAAATCCTAATGCATCTTTCAAGCGATCCCGGTTTCTGTCATATAATTTATATATTTTTTTTACATGTTCTACTGAAATTGCGATGTTATCCATGCAGTTACCTTTCTATAACACATCTGCAAAATGTGGCTTTAATTTTTTGAATATTTTTGTCCCGATTATGAATAATACAATTGTAAGAATCCAATAATAAATTGTCATGCCTGGTTGTTCCCAAAATCCAGCCTTATTGATCAAAGAATCCCTATATCCTGCCACAATATAATACATTGGATTTAACTTTAAAATTGTAATCAGAATCGGATTCAATTCCATCCCATCAATATTCCACATAATTGGTGTCATCCAGACACCTATCTGCAAAATAATGTTAATGATCTGTCCAAGATCTTTGAAAAATACTACTATTGCAGATGTTGCATATATCAGTCCTAATAAAAGGATCATCATCGCAAAGGTATAATATAACATTTGCAATGTATACAAATCCGGATAATACCCATAACACGCATATAAAATAATTGTAAATGCAATAAAAAACAAATGCACAAACAAAGCTGATATCAATTTAATAATTGGTAAGATATCAATCTGGAATACTACCTTTTTTACCAGATAGCTATACTCCATCAGCGCATTTGTTCCCCCACTGAGCACCTCCTGAAAGAAAAACCACGGTACAAGTCCTGCTATCAGCCACAAAACAAAAGGTGCTGTAATTCCTGATCTGAGATTAATTCCGCTTGCATGCATTCCCTTTTCAAATACAAACCAATATACCAATACTGTTACAATCGGCTGGACAAAAGCCCAGATAATTCCCAGATAGGATCCTGCAAATCTGGTTTTAAAATCATTCTTTGACAAGTCCCATATTAATTTTCGATTACTTATTATTTCTTTCAGCATATTGGCTTGTTTTATTTCCGTTGGCATGCTTTTCCTCTAACTTTCATTCTCTTAAGCTATAACTTATTTACGGTTTTTGACGTATTCTGAGATTCCACTCCATACTTTATCCTTATCAGATAATGTAAGATCCGCCTCAGTCATTCCTTCCGGCATCGGCCATTCTACACCGATCTCAGGGTCTTTCCACAACAGTCCACCCTCATCATTTGGATGATAAAAATCTGTTACCTTATAACAGAATTCTGCATAATCGGACAATACGATAAATCCATGGGCAAATCCCTTTGGAATAAAGAACTGTTTCTTATTCTCTGCAGATAAAGTTACACCAAACCATTTGCCAAATGTCTCTGAACCCTCGCGCAGATCGACTGCAACGTCATACACCTCTCCGTTTACCACACGCACCAGCTTGTCCTGTGGATAATTAATCTGAAAATGTAATCCTCTTAATACGCCTTTTTTGGATGCAGACTGATTATCCTGTACAAATTCACAGTCAATTCCTGCCTCTTTGAAATCATTGTAATTATAAGTCTCCATGAAATATCCACGGGCATCCCCAAATACGGTCGGCTCGATCACTTTTAATCCTGCAATTCCATTGCAATTGTCTGTTACTTTTATTTTTCCCATTTTTTATACTTCCTTTTCGAATCTTTTTTATCCATAGATGAAAATAAAGACTTTATAATCCCTCTGCAATTTCCATCAGATATTTTCCATAATCTGTCTTCAATAATGGCTGTGCAAGTTTCACAAGCTGCTCTTTGTCAATGAACCCCCGCTTGTAAGCAATTTCCTCGATACAGGAGATATATAATCCCTGACGTTTCTGGAATGCTGACACGAAATCTGCCGCTGCAAGAAGCATGTCATGATTTCCGGTATCTAACCAGGCAAATCCTCTTCCCAATGTTTCAACATTTAAAGTTCCACGGTTCAGATATTCATTATTTACGCTTGTGATCTCTATCTCACCCCTTGCGGATGGTTTTACATTCTTTGCAATCTCAACTACATCATTGTCATAGAAATAGAGTCCCGGTACTGCATAGTTTGACTTCGGATTTTCCGGTTTTTCCTCGATGGACAATGCTTTTCCATTCTCATCAAATTCTACAACCCCATATTCTCTCGGGTCTCTTACATAATAGCCAAAAATGGTTGCGCCGGCTTCATTTTCTGTACGCTCAGCTGCGCTCCGAAGAACTTTTGAGAAACTCTGTCCGTAAAAAATATTGTCTCCTAATACCAATGCCACTGCATCTTTTCCAATAAATTTTTCGCCGATAATAAATGCATCAGCAAGTCCCCTTGGCTGTTCCTGTACCGCATACTCAAATCTCATCCCAAGCTGTGATCCATCCCCTAATAACTCCTCAAACACCGGCAGATCCCTTGGTGTAGAAATAATCAGTACTTCTCTGATTCCAGCAAGCATTAAAGTTGATAAAGGATAGTAAATCATTGGTTTATCATAAACCGGCATGATCTGCTTTGAAATTGCTTTTGTCAATGGGTATAAACGTGTTCCGGATCCTCCGGCTAAAATAATTCCTTTCATTTTTCATCCTCCTAAAAAATTCATTTTATCACTTTTTGGTAAAACGCAAACAAGCAGTATCATCCGACCTACGGACGGTACTGCTATTTGTGCTATTATTATTTTCCCTGATACATATCTTCATAATATTTCTGATAATCACCACTGGTAACATTGTTCATCCAGTCTTCATGTTCTAAATACCAGGCGATGGTCTTCTTAATTCCATCCTTGAACATCGTCTCCGGTTCCCAGCCTATCTCAGCTTTTATCTTGTCAGGTGCGATTGCATATCTGCGATCGTGTCCCTTGCGATCCTCTACATATGTGATCAAATCTTTGCTTACATTTGCTTTTCTTGGATCAGTATCAGGAAGAATTTCCTGTAGAGTCTCAATGATAATATTGATAATCTCAATATTACGCTTTTCATTATGTCCGCCAATATTGTAAGACTCACCAAGCTTTCCATGTTCCTGAACCATGTCAATTCCCTTTGCATGATCATCTACATATAACCAGTCACGAATATTCAATCCATCTCCGTACACCGGTAATTTCTTTCCGTGCAAAGCATTGTTAATAATTAATGGAATCAACTTCTCCGGGAACTGATATGGTCCATAATTATTAGATGTATTCGTCACATTAGCCGGAAAATGATACGTATCAATATAAGCCTTCACTAACATATCAGAAGACGCTTTACTAGCGGAATATGGACTGTGTGGCTGATATGGAGTTGTCTCATAAAAATAGCTTTTTCCATCATCAGGAAGTGAACCATATACTTCATCTGTCGATACATGAAGGAACTTTTTACCAGTTTTAAAACTGCCATCCGGCAGCTCCCATGCTTTTTTTGCACAATTAAGCATAACTGCTGTTCCAAGAACATTTGTCTTGACAAAAACTTCCGGATTTTTAATACTTCTGTCAACATGACTTTCTGCCGCGAAATGCACAACACGGTCAATATCATTTTCTTCAAAGATCTTCATGATAGCATCCTTGTCCGTGATGTCTGCTTTAATGAAAGTGTAATTATCTCTATTTTCAATATCTTTTAAATTCTCCAGATTACCTGCATATGTCAATGCATCTACATTGATAATTCTGATTTCATTATCATATTTGCGAAACATATAATGAATGTAGTTCGATCCAATAAATCCAGCTCCTCCAGTTACCAAATAAGTTCTCATTCCGAGATCCTCCTATCATCACAATTATTTGTCATTTTACCATATTTTATATACTAAGACAAGTTTTACACATCTTAGGATTTTATTAACTATTTCAGCTCTGCCATATAAACATCCAATGCGTCTTTCCAGTCAGCCATCTGATAACCATCCGTTAATCTCATCATATAATTATCTAGAATGGAATATGCCGGACGGTCAGCCGCTGCCGGATTCATCTGTTTATACTGTTTACTTGTTACATGATTTACCTTTGTGCTTTTTCCTGCTCTTTTGAAAATTTCCTCTGTAAAGTCTGCCCAGTTTGTATCTCCCTCGCAGGTAGCATGATACAGACCATAATTTTCCGTTCCCTCAAAATGATGGATTGCCTTTGCAAGCTCTACTGCACTTGTTGGCGATCCAAGCTGATCGCAGACAACACTCACTTCATCATGAGTCTCCGAAAGGTTCAGCATAGTTTTTACAAAGTTTTTTCCATCTCCATATAACCAGGCTGTACGAAAAATAAAGAAATGGTTTGAAAACTGTTGAACAAACTTCTCCCCCTCGAGTTTTGTTTTACCATAAGCACTCACCGGATTCGGTGCATCAAATTCAGTATATGGTTTTGTACCATTTCCCTCAAAAACATAATCAGTTGAAACATGAATCATCTTTGCGCCAACTGCCTCTGCTGCAATGCTTAAGTTTCTTGGACCCAAAGCATTGATACGATAGGCTGCATCCCACTGCTTCTCACATGCATCAACATTTGTATGGGCCGCACAATTAATGATCACTTCTGGCTGTTCTGCACGTACAAGTGATAATACCTGCTCAATTTTTGTAATGTCAAGTGCTGTCACACCTTCCCCTTCCGCTACATCTGTATTAATAAATGTCACATCACTTCCTGCATATTCCTTATTGATTGCACGACCAAGCTGTCCATTACATCCTGTTACTAAAATCTTTTTACTCATTCTCTTCATTCCCTCTTTCTTTTTATAAAATTTTCCATCTTTTATCGCACTTCAGTTTTCTTCTTCCTGTCCTTTACGACACAGGATGTTATTATTAAAAATACTATAAATACTACTCCAAACGAAAGGGTACAACTCAGTGCCGCTCCCAACATTCCAAGACTCTTTACGAAACCCGATCCCAGAAATACTGCAAATATAAGTCCGGCTCCATATCCCAGCAATAAAAAAATCTGTTTTCCCGTAACTGTTACCACATAATAGAGACAATATACATAGGCATTCAGTCCTCCGCATATCATAATGATCACCAATTCCATTCGATATGCCCTCAGATCAACTCCATACACAAGAGATAATATTGGTATTCCCAAAAGATACGCACCCACACATGCTGCAATCGTAAGTGCACCAATTAAAATCATCATTTTTTTCACAATGTCCGTAAACTCTTTTATATTTTCCCCTTCCCAATCTTTGGCAAGATCTGTAAGAAGTGGCCGGAATACAAAAAGGCTTAATAAATTGATCACAAATGCAGGCATAAATAAAATATTATAGCTGTTCTGAACTGTCTCATCGTAATATGTGTTAATCGCATATTTGGGTGCATTGTTCAGATAATTCATAATAAAAGATGACACAAACAATGGCCAGCATGCATTATAAATACCTAAAATCCCTCTCCATTCAAGATGCACCGGTGTTGGTTCAAAGTATTTTTTCATATGTAAATCATAAAACAGCATAATAACCAGTGACGTTAATGTAAGTGTCATAGCCGCATATAACAGGTTGTCTGTTAACCATAATATAATTGTGAATGTAATCGTTGAAATTCCGCTCCGCATTAACATCTCTTTTCCGGAAATATCAATGCGTTCTCTCTGTTGGAATAGTCCACTATATACATCTGCCACAGCCTCTACCATTCGATACCCCAGAATCCAAAACACGGTAAGTGCTTCTACTCCAGTATAACCATTTACAACAATATAGCCTATCATGCAGATCAGCATAATAATACAATTTAACATTCTGCTGGTAAAATATTGATTAAATGTAAATTTATTTTTTATATCCGTCGACTGAACTGGTCTGATTTCAAATCCACCGACAGAAAACAAAAGCTGCGCTGTAGAATACGCCAATGCAAAAAATCCACCCCTGCTCTCTCCGCTAATCCGGTTAACGATAATCAACAGAAGCATAGAGGAAAGTGAATTGCAAAGACTTCCAGCCATATTCCACATAAATTTCTTCTTTGCTGTTGTTTCCTTCATTTATTTCTGTTCCCTTTTTTCTTTCTCATCAATTGCAATCTTCTGTACTAATTCTTTTACTTTATTGTCCAATTTAGAAATGTCCATAGTGAGTTGAAAACATTTGACAAGTAATATAAATATAATCAAAAGAAATATGAAATTAGTTGTGGAATATACGCCTACCAACTCTGACATCCAATCTGCAATCTGTGGAAAAATACTAAACAAAACGAGCATTATCGCAAACAATGTCCAAAAAATAGAATACTCTATCTGTAATTTTTCCTGTTTTACTTTTTTGCACATATAAAGCAATGTAAAAACAGATACGATAATCAATGTAATTCGAAATGCTATCGACATTCTTTTCTCCTTTATCCTGTCTATTTTGTAAAATCCACTTTCTTTTTATTGCGAAAGTTCTGTATTAATAATATAGAGATCAACATTCTGGCCATATATTTTGCAGCATTAACGGCATTAAGATAACTTTGTCCGGCAATTCTTTCATCCATCTTTGCCTGTATTTCTGCCACTTTTGCTCCCATTTTAATCAAATACGATACTGTATCCGGTTCCGGTCCAAAATTTATGTTGTTTGCCAATACTTCTATTAATTTTTTATTATACATACGCATTCCAGATGTCGGATCCATGATTTTTGCACCTGAAGTAAGTCTGATCGCTGTGGTGATCAATCTGCTTCCAATCATCCTTGCTGTAGTCGGTTTCTTTTCTTCAACAAATCTGGATGCGATCACAATATCATTTCCTTCTTCTATTTTCCGGATCATTGCTGCAATATATTCCGGTCTGTGCTGTCCATCTGCGTCAAACTGTACTGCGCAATCATATCCCTTTTGATATGCATATTTCATACCAGTCTGAAATCCACCTGCAAGTCCTAAATTTACCGGAAGATCTATAATATTGTAATGATTTGAATGGCATATCTCAGATGTTTTATCCATTGATCCATCATTAATCACCACATAATCATACTCTGGATAATTTTCCGTCAAATGCTTCACCACACGTTCTATATTGTCCTGTTCGTTGTATGCCGGAATGATGATCAATACTTTCATTCTTTCTCTCCATTCATGTCTTTTGCAATCTGCATAACCTTTTCAGCAGTGGCATCCCACGTGAAATATTTTACTAATCTATCATAACTTTTACATTCTGCCTGTGTTCGGTATGCATCATCTTCTATTACTTTTTCCAAATTTTTCTGAATTGATTCAACTGTATTATCTCTCATGATAATTCCATACTGTTCATCTACAAGTAACTCTTTCGCTCCCCCCTGATAGGTTGTTATCACAAAACACTTACATGCCACAGCCTCCAGGACAGAAGTTGGAAAACCTTCCGAATCCGATGGCAGGCAAAATATATCTGACGCATCCAAAATTTTAACAATATGTTCAAAATCAACTTGTCCGGTCAATATGATATACGGATCTGACATTTCTATCAATTCCTGATATAATATACCATCCCCTGCAATCATTAAATAAACTGGTGCCTGTCCTTTTTTTGTCCTGCTTATATTTATCTTCTTTACTGCTGATACAAGCTGTTTAATTCCTTTTTCCGGAATTAATCTGCCAGTAAAAGAAATTACTTTTGCTTCATTCGGAATCTCATATTCCTTCCGATAATCAATGTCAGACTCTTTTAAAATCCGCTGAAATTCTTCGATTTCAACCGCATTATATAGTGTTCCCTTTGATTTGATATGGAAATGTCCGCTCCACTCACAACAGGCTTCCGAAACTCCATAGTAATCATCACAATACTTTTTCAACAAAAATGTAAGGAAATGCTCATACCATCCCCCCACTGTGTCAAACAACTTATTATTCACACTCAGATGGGATGTTCCATGTTCTATTACAATGGATGGAATCCCCTTACTTTTAGCAAATTTCGCACCATATAATGAATGCAGATAGAATCTCGTATTAATAATCACAAGATCATATTGATTCCTCTCGATCAGTTTTTTTACTTTTTTAAATTCTTTGTTTCTTTTGAACACCGGATATCTTCCGCCTAATAAATCGTAACATGGCAGACGATAAATCTGGATTCCTTCTTGTATTTCATCTCCTGATAAATCACCCGTATTTGATGTTACTATAGTAACTTCGTTTCCTGCAGCGATCAATTTTCTGCTCAAATACAAAGTATAACGTTCTACACCACCAACATGCGGATAATACTGTGCAGAAAAAATGCAATAATGTTTTGACATTTTTTTCACCTGTTCAATTGCTCTAATGTATTTTTTCATTATGAATAATAAACTTTTTTAATATATAACATTAAAATTCTTGATGTCAATCCAAATCCTAATATACGATATACCCTATGAACCAGACGAACTGCCGGGTTTATATCATAAGTTAACAGATATGCATATTTTTTCATTATCTCACGATCATTTTTAATTTGCTCATTCTGTTCTATCAAGTATGCCTGTCCCATCCAGACTGCAAACGGATACGCTAAATACGCATAAAAAACTTTCCGATATTCTTGATCCAAATATTTTTCTGCATATTGGGTATATTCTATTATAATATTTTTCAGATCATTCACCATATAATATTTCATCTTCTGACTTGTCTGAGCTGTTTCATGGCCTTTGCGATACACATAAAATGGTTTATCATACCATTCAAACCGTTCTGCGTAAATCAGCATTCTGGCAATCCAGTCTGTATCTTCATTGCGGATTCCCTTTTTAAAATACAGATCATGTTCCCGTATCAAAGAGGTTTTTACAAGTTTTGTCCAAACTGTAACGCTAAGCATTCCAGCTTTTATCAGATTTTCCACTGCCTCTTTTCTTTTCTTTCCCGATACAAGTGTGCGATCAAAAGAAGACGGTTTTACAGTTCTATTTTTATCCTGCCAATACACCATGTTTGCGTGCATCACAACATCCGGTTCTGTCTCACTTATCACTTTTATGATATCACACAACGCATCTGGATCACTCCAATAATCATCATTGTCCATAAATGTGATGTAATCACCACTGGCTTTCTCCAATCCGACGTTTCTTGCATCTGATGTTCCACCGTTCTGTTTGTGAATCGTAACAATTCTATCATCTTTTTTGGCATATTCATCACATATCATCGGACTATCATCCGTAGATCCATCATCTACTAACAAAATTTCGAAATTGTGATACGTCTGCGCCAATATGCTTTCCACACATTGTTTCAAATATAAAGTTGAGTTGTATACCGGTATAATAATGCTTATTTTCATATCTTACTTAATATCTTTTTCTTTTAATTTTTGAAAAAATATCCCTTACTCTCCCAATCCATCCTCAATCGCTTCCACGATCGCTTTTAAAGCCTCTTCCTCGTCTTCGCCCTCGCATATGAGTTCAATCTCATCTCCGGACTTGATACATGCACCTAACACGCTTAAGACACTTTTTGCGTTTGCGATATTATCGCGGTAGCGGAACGTGATATGTGATTTAAACTGCATTGCATCCTTACATAAAATTCCCGCAGGTCTCAAATGCAGTCCTGTTGGATTTTTTATTACTACTTTCTGACTAACCATGCTGTATTACCCTCCAAATTCCAGTCCCCTGATTTTTTTATCCGTATGCCGGTCTGAATCACCATGTTATAATCAGACCAGCATTTTGGTATTCTATAACATTATTTTGGTGATCAATTCCGCCAGTTTCCTTGCTTCTTCATCGATCACTTTCTGATCTTTCCCCTCGATCATGACACGCACCAGAGGCTCTGTTCCGGATGGGCGGATGAGAACCCTTCCCTCGCCCTTGAATTTTTTCTCAACATCTGCCACGGCATCTGCAATTTCCTGATATTCCATGAATTTTTCTTTTTTATGGTTTGGAACTTTTGCGTTGACAAGAGCCTGTGGGAGTACTTCCATAATCTCAGCAAGTTCTGACAACGGTTTTCCGGTATTGACCATAACTTCTAATAAATGCAGGGCACTTAATAATCCGTCACCGGTTGTATTATCGTCTAAGAAGATAACATGACCGGACTGCTCTCCTCCGATGTTATAGCCATTTTTTCTCATATTCTCAAGAACATAACGGTCGCCGACTTTTGTCTTTTCCACATGGATGCCCTCTTTCTGCCCCATAAGGGTAAATCCGAGGTTTGTCATGACTGTGACTACGATCGTATCTTTCTTCAAAGTTCCTTTGGACTTCATGTAGTTTCCACAGATTGCCATGATCTGATCGCCGTCCACAACATTTCCATGCTCATCCACCGCAAGCATACGGTCTGCATCACCGTCAAACGCAAGACCAACTGCTGCCTTTTCATATACAACACGCGCTTTCAGCTCATCCATATGAGTGGAGCCACAATTGGAATTGATGTTCGTACCATCCGGATCGGTGTGGATTGCGATAAGATCTGCTCCAAGATCTGTCAGTGCTTTGACAGATGTATAATGGGATGCACCTTCTGCGCAGTCTACAACAATTTTCATACCTTTAAGATCCACCGGAACACATTTTTCCATGAATTTCACGTATTCATCTCTCAGGTCAAAGCGGTAATCAATCTTTCCTACGCCGGAACCGATCGGAAGTACCACGTCTTTCATATTATTTTTGATCAGAGCCTCAATCTCATCTTCCATCTCATCCGGAAGCTTGTAGCCCTCTCCATTGAAGAACTTGATCCCGTTAAATTCCATTGGATTGTGTGATGCGGAGATGACTACTCCGGCATCTACTTTGTATTTTCTGGTGAGATATGCGATCGCAGGTGTCGGCATCACTCCGACAAATATTGCATTTGCGCCAACCGAACAGATACCTGCCATTAATGCGCTCGCTAACATTCCTCCTGAAATTCTCGTATCACATCCTACAATAATGGTTGCCTGATGCTCCTGCTCTTTTGTGAGCACGTAAGCTCCTGCCTGACCTAACTTTGTTGCCAGTTCAATTGTCAGTTCTGAGCCCGCCACACCACGGACACCGTCTGTTCCAAACATTCTTGCCATATTACTGTTCCTCTCTTTGTTCCTGATTTTATAATCATCTGCGAAACCGGTTATCAGTTTCTTTTGATCGTTTCCTCATCATTATTATCAGCAGGAGCTGATGTATCAGATGCACTTTCAATGGTAACCGCTGCATAAGTATCCGCATAGCTGACCGTATCCTCATCCAGTTCAAATGTAATCAGTACATTATGTGCACCCAGCTTCAGATCAGTCAGATCGATACTGCCGGAAATCGTCTTTTCGTCCAGTGCATCGATCACACTGCTCCTTCCGGACACAGTGAGGGCAATGTTGTCTTCCTCATACTGCACTTTTTCATCTGCGTCAAGTCCGATCACCTGAAGATTTGTCACCGGAATCTGCAGAGTCTTTGTCTTCACTGCCTCCACAACAACCGTAACATCGATCTTTGAGTCCGAACTGATCACCAAAGCAGTACCTGAAGGAAGATATGTGGAAATATCCACAGTCTTTTCAATATCCGAAGATGCGTCTGTAAGGTCTAACACTTCTTCCGGGATCGTGATCTTATTGATGGTATTTAAAATAGCCGCCTCGCCTTTAATACGTACTTTCTGTGGTGTATAGGTGATATTCCCTGCCTGGTATCCATCTGCCGGAGTTCCGGTTGTCAGGAATTCCAGTTCCACATCTTTCGTATTCAGGATTTGTGCACTGATATTGACTGTGCTCACACTCAGCGTAAGCTTTGTCGTATCCACAACCTCTCCCTGTGCATCATAAAATACAGGTGTCACACGGTCTGTGATATCCGTTGACATGCCATCTACATTAATAGTCGCCACAACGGTATCGATCTGATTTACCACAGAAGCCGGACCGGATACTTTCATAACATTCGCATCTGTGATCTCAACATCACCAAGCGCGCATCCCGACGCAACCGTACCGGTTGTGTTTGTCTTGATCGGGAACTGCTTTGAAGCAGAATCCTCCAGTTCAAGATCCAGATACAGATCTTTGCTGGTAATATTAATACTGCTGTTGTTACGGTTACAGGTCACGACAACCGGCACACGGTAAGTCCCTGTTTTCTCATCATATTCAATTTTCTGTGCATCCGCCGTTGCTGTAAAGTTCGCATTGGTAAGTGTATTATGCACAGAGCGTTTTGCATACACGCTGAACGTGATCGTATTCTTTCCATCCAGATAATCTGCCCATTTTCCCATGGAGGTGATATAAGATTTATTTTCCAGTGAGACACTGGTTGTGTAAGGTTTTGAGTTGCTCGGATCATCAATATTCACGACTACGATCCATAAAACAACAGCAAACAAAACAGCAAGGATTTTAAGGCCAAAGTTATTCATTACTCTCTTTCCGAATTTTTGTAACATCTTTCAGCCTCCTTCTCCATGATTTCACTTTCGAAGTGTCCTGCTCACGTTTCTGAATGTAAGCCAGTTTATTTTTTAAGAATTCTGCATCTACATTCCGGTAAAGTTCACCGTCCAGTGCAATGGATACTTTTCCGGTTTCCTCCGATACTACAATTGTGAGTGAATCGCTCACCTCACTGATACCGACTGCCGCACGGTGTCTTGTTCCAAGGTCTTTGCTCAGGCTTAAGGAGTCCGTCAGTGGAAGATAGCAGGTGGCAGAAACAACTCTGTCTCCCCTCACAATGACTGCTCCATCATGCAGCGGTGTGTTTTTTTCAAAAATATTGATCAGAAGCTGGCTGGTCAGGATACCATCTACGGCAATCCCTGTCCTCTCATACTCCGTCAGAACGATTTCATCTTCCACTACGATGAGTGCTCCTGTTTTTACTTTTCCCATCTCATAGCAGGCTTTCACCAGCTCTGTGATAGTCTTGTCGGAAAACTTTCCATTCTCCACTTTGTTGAAATCAAAATTAAAAAGATTTACCAAAATGTTCTTCCGTCCGAGATTTTCCAGTGCCTTGCGCATCTCCGGCTGGAAGATCACGACCACAGCGATCATTGCCACGTTAAACAGTTTGTCGGCGATCCAGACGATCGTATTCATTTCAAACAAAACTGCAAGCAAAACAAAGGCAAGGATCACAAGGATTCCACGGAGAAGCATCCACGCTCTCGTATCTTTGATCCAAACCAGCATATAATAGATCAGAACTGAAATGATAATGATCTCTATAATATCTGTGAGGGACATCTGAAGCGTCAGGTAAGACACCGCTTTTTCCCAAAACGTCCGCAATATTACGCCTAAATTCTGCACCGGATTCACTTCCTTTTAATCTAATAAATTTTCGTCTATGTCCATCTCTTCTGCAAATTTCTTCTTGTTCAAACGTTCCTTCTCGTTTTTGCCGTTAAAACGTTTGATCTGTTTATCCTTCTCTGTCACCAGAGACTTTGGAACTGCTTTTACATAATAATAGTAATCATCATCCTCGAACTGGAGTCGTTCCGTTCTGGAGTAATCCAGATTAAAAAACAGAAACTGGATGATCATGGCGATCACACCGGAGATCACGCTTCCAATGATCACACCGGCAATTTTGTCTGAAATCCCAAGTAAAATGTATCCTGCTGTCAGTCCAATCGCTTCAAATAAAATACCGGATGCCCATGCAACCGTCCATGAATGCTCAATGTCAAGCTTTCTCACCACATAGACAATGAGTGTCGTAATGATAAAAATGCCAAGAACAAGGTACATCTCTTTATTTCCAATCAGCTGGTTCAATGCCACTACTACTTTTGATACCGAAGAATCCGTCTCTTCCGCTGCATCGCTCAATGCGCTTGCATTCTCGCTCACTCCATGGATAAAGAAATAGATCACCGTACCGCAGGCAACAGACACTACAGAATACGCCTCACTCAGCAGACCGGAGCCAACCGGTACCGCATAAGGAATATGCAGCTTAAAGCAGACCGGTGTCAGAACCGCATTGATACCACTCTTTGGGGAAAAACGGAAATAAATAAAATAGATGATCGCAAACATGAGAAGTCCTACCAGACATACCTCAATGGATAATGCGTACAGATCCGCCAAAACGACCAACGCAGCAATTGCGATCAGTCCATTGACCGGAAGCATGGAACACACAAGTGCAAGAATGACTGCAACCGGAGTCTTGCTGACCAGTTTCATATATCCAATACTGTTGTTGATCACAAGGAATGTAAACAATGCAAGTACAAACCGGATCGCCGGTTTCACATATATTTCATTTTTTCCGTAAAAACGGATCAGTTTCTCTTTCAATTCTAATAAGGTTGTCATTTTAGCCTCCCGCCGTTTGTTTTACTCCTGATTTTCCTGCCCCCCGGCAGCGTTCAGTGATTATTCCCAGTCTTTATTCTCAGACATTTTCAGCTTGTCTTCCCTCTCGTATAACTGATTCAGCTTCTTCAGATTGCCATAATACTTCTTTACCTCACGGCGTCCCTTTGTATATCTTCTATTATAAACAAAATACGTGATCGCCATGTAAGCAATCATAAACACAATATACTTTACCAGCACGGATGTCAGCAGTTCCTGAATATCCATTGCATTCAGATTCTCCATTAACTGGTTCATGGAATAAATGCCCCATGTCACAAGGATCAGCGCAAAGCCAATCGTTCCTGACACAAAGCTTCCAAGCATACGCAGCGAAACATAATCTTTTCTTGCATACTGTGTCATCGGCTTACATTCTTTTCCCTGATTGGTGTCAAATATCGCCATTTTTATCATATGATGTAAACGTTCTTCGTTAACCATGCAGATTTCCTTCCTGTCTGTCACACAATGTATCTACTATAAAATAAACCCATCTCATTTTCTGAAAAAGTACATTCTTCACGCAATTATGCATTCTTATTCATCATTATAACACAGTAGGCGGTATTTTCAAACAAAAAAAAGCAGATGCGACCTTTCTACGTTTCTATCTATATAAATAACGTAGCTATGCGCCCTGCTTTTTTATAAATTCTGTCCTTATTTTCAGATATGTGACATTCTGTTCCCGGTTCTATCTCAGGAATCTCATCTTATCCCCTTCATCACGCTCTCCGCCCGATCTCTGCTGCATTGGACGTGGTCTGTTCAAAGCACTCCGCAGATTATTTGCCATAGCAGCTTTACACTTGTCACAGAAGCGTCCGCTTGTGATCGGTCTGCCACAGTGTTCACACAACACACCATCTAAAGAAGCTTCCGAGAGGATCAGTCTCTCCTCTTTCACCCACTGTTTGATCTGTTTCACAGAAACATCCATATCCTCTGCCACCTGACTGATGGATGCCTGTGGATGTTCACCGATATAATCTTTCACGCTGCTAAATTTCTTCTCAAGCTTTGCCCTGCATTCAGGGCAAAGCTGTGCGCCACTCATATAATTAAAGAGTTTTCCACAGCCCTTACAATTTCTTACATCCATAGCATATTCCTCCTAAAATCCCTCGCCGATACTGATACATAGGAAATAAATCTCATCCACCCCTGCCTGCAAAAGTACCTCTGCCACTGCATCGATCGTGCTTCCCGTCGTATAGATATCATCTACAATTAATATTTTCCTATATTTTACTATATTTGGTACTAACTGGAAAGCTTTTTTTAGATTTATCTTCCGTTCGACATCATTTAATTCTTTTTGCGGCGTGGTATTCCGGATTCGTTTTACCATGCGCTTTTCCACCGGAAGATTCATTTTTTCTCCCAGAGTCCGCGCAAATACGGCTGCCTGATTATACCCTCTCCCCTTTTCCTTCAAACGGTACATGGGAACGGGTACAATTGCTTCGATCTGTTTTCTCCGGATCCAGTCTCCATAGATGCGCACTGCTTCTTTCGCATAAAAATCTGCATATTCGCGTTTATTACTATATTTAAAACGGTACATGGACTGGCGGATTTCTCCCTGATAAACAAAAACCGCTTTTCCCTGGGAAAAATAGTGTTTTTTCCTCATGCAGTCTGTGCAGTATTCCCTCCTCTGGTCTTCTAATGGCTTGCCACATTTTTTGCAGGACGGTTCCCCGATACAGATCACTTTCTTCCGGCAGTCTTCACAGGTATCTTTCCCAACATATATCACCTCATCACAGACAGGGCATCTTGGAGGAAATACAATGTTGGATAACCCCTCTTTTATTTTCATAAAATCCTTTCTAAAAATCTCTCCGGTTTCCATCCTAACACTTTTCTGCCCTGCATACTATAAAGGTTTTCTTAAGATTTTAAATCTTTTTCTTATGATCCTCACCGAAAAAATGAGTGTCCTTTACACATTTTTTCTCAAATTCCGGTTGACGAATCCTGTATGAGTGATTATAATTCAATCATTAAAAGTATTAATGCTTTAAAGCATTAAAGGCTATGATCAATGATAAGGAGAATGAATATGAAAAAGATGAACAAAATACTCTCTGTCATGATGGCAGCTGCAATGACAGTTTCCATGACAGCATGCGGCGGCGATACAGCCTCCGACAATACCTCTGCATCTGCTGACAATTCAGCAGCAACAACAGAATCCGCTGCAGCAGGCAGTACCGATGGTCAGAAATATACGATCGGTATTTTACAGCAGTTAGAGCACCCTGCTCTTGACGCTGCTTCCCAGGGCTTTGAGGATGCACTGACAGAGCTGCTCGGTGCAGATAATGTAACATTTGACCTTCAGAACGCACAGGGCGAGCAGGCAAACTGTGCTACCATTGCAAATAATTTTGTTGCCGGCAACTATGACCTGATCCTTGCAAACGCAACCACTGCTTTACAGTGTTCTGCCGCTGCTACAAGCACGATCCCGATCCTTGGAACTTCTGTCACAGATTATGCAACTGCCCTTGAGATCGACGACTGGACAGGTTCTACCGGAAGAAATATCTCCGGAACTTCCGATCTTGCTCCTTTAGATGAACAGGAAGCCATGATCAAAGAATTATTCCCGGATGTAAAAACAGTCGGTATCCTTTACTGTTCCGCAGAGCCAAACTCCAAGTATCAGGCTACCCAGATCGAGGCTGCTTTAGATGCTGACGGCATTGCGTACAAAGAATATACTGCTTCTGATTCCAATGATATCACCTCTGTGGTACAGACAGCAGTTTCAGAAGTAGATGTTATTTATATTCCAACAGACAACACAATGGCAAACAACACGGAAACCATCAATAACATCGCTCTTCCGGCAGGTATTCCGATCATTGCCGGTGAGGAAGGCATCTGTTCCGGATGTGGTGTTGCAACGCTTTCTATCAGCTACTATGATATCGGATACACAGCAGGCCAGATGGCTTATGATATCCTTGTAAACGGTGCTGATATCACAACGATGGAGATCAAGACTGCACCACAGGTAACAAAAGAGTACAATGCAGATATTTGTTCCCAGCTTGGAATCACACCTCCTGATGATTATGTTGCAATTGAAACAGAATAATCTTTCATCAGTGCAACAAGTTAAAGCTTTAAATCGTTTTAGTATTATGTTATAATATGCCTGCGGTATTTTGCTTCTACAAATACCGCAGGTATTTTATGCTGTGGGTATTTTGTTCTGCAAGCAATTGATTTCATGAATATTGTTTTATATTTGTAGATGATTTTTGCACCAAATAGTTCCGCACAGGCATTTTATAAAAAAATAAGGAGAGATTTCTTATGACGATGATGTTAACAACTTATTTAGCTTCCCTGAGCCCGCTGGCATTGCTCCGTTCCCTGCCGGGCGCATGCGCACAGGGACTCATCTGGGGACTCCTTGCACTTGGAGTCTACATTACTTACAAATTGTTGGATTTTGCCGATCTGACCGTTGACGGTTCCATGGCGACCGGAGGTGCAGTCGCCGTTATGCTGATCCGTGCAGGCATGAACCCATGGCTTGCTCTTATCTTTGCTTTTCTTGCAGGAATGGCCGCCGGATTTATCACCGGAATGTTACATACCTCACTTGGGATCCCGGGAATCCTTGCAAGTATCCTGACGCAGATTTCACTTTACTCTATCAACTTAAATATTCTCGGAAGTTCCAATCAGGCAGTCAGCGTTGACAAATACAGCCTTGTTGTTTCACTCCGTTATATTTCGGACTCAACCGCAAGCAAAATCCGTATGTTTACGACCTGTATCCTCTTCTGCGTTGTACTCGTTGCCATTCTCTATTGGTATTTCGGAACAGAGCAGGGACATGCGATCCGTGCAACCGGCTGTAACCGGCAGATGGCAAGAGCGCAGGGAATCAACACTGATTTTCATACCGTACTTGCACTGATGATCTCTAACGGTCTTGTAGGACTTTCCGGTGGGCTTTACGCCCAGTATCAGGGAGCAGCGGATGTCAATATGGGACGTGGTGCGATCGTTATCGGACTTGCTGCTGTTATCATTGGCGATGTCCTCTTTGGAAAAATGTGTGCCGGCAAAAAAATTGCATTTGCTTACACACTGCTCTCCGTCATTGCCGGAGCTATCCTGTACTACCTTGTTTTAAGTGTTGTTTTATGGTTGAAATTCCCATCCGACGACCTGAAATTATTCTCTGCAATTGTAGTAGCTATCTTCCTTTCAATCCCGTATCTGAAAGCGAAACATAGCAGGAAAGGAGTGGCAAAATAATGGCTGAAATGTTAAAAATCGATCATATCTGCAAAACATTTAACGCTGGTACGATCAATGAAAAAGTTGCTTTAAACGGAGTTGATCTGACATTAGAAGATGGCGATTTTGTCACTGTTATCGGTGGTAACGGTGCTGGAAAATCCACAACTTTAAATGCTGTCGCAGGTGTCTGGCCAGTGGATTCCGGTAAAATATTTATTGGCGGTGATGATGTCACAAAATTATCCGAATACAAGCGTGCCAAATATTTAGGCCGTGTCTTCCAGGATCCTATGACCGGAACTGCAACCACCATGTCCATCGAGGAAAATATGGCAATTGCAGCCCGCCGTGGCAGAAAACGTGGGTTAAGCTGGGGAATCACGAAGGCAGAACGTGACACCTACCGGGAAATGTTAAAAACATTGGATTTAGGTCTTGAAGATCGTCTCACCAGCAAAGTCGGGCTGCTTTCCGGCGGACAGCGTCAGGCAATCACACTGTTGATGGCTTCCATCCAGAAACCAAAACTTTTACTGTTAGATGAACACACCGCTGCCCTTGATCCGAAAACGGCCGCAAAAGTACTTGAGATTTCCGACAAGATCATCTCCGACAATCATCTGACCGCTATGATGGTAACGCACAATATGAAGGATGCTATTGTGCACGGAAATCGCCTGATCATGATGCACGAAGGAAAAGTTATCTTAAATATTTCCGGCGAGGAAAAGAAGAAACTGACGGTTGAAGATCTGCTGCACCAATTTGAAAAAGTCAGCGGGCAGGAATTTGCAAACGACAAGGCCTTGTTATCATGACCGGAGTTTAACGGACGTAGTGTCGCAGATTCTGTAGTGCTTTTATAGGTTGTGAGTGGGCAGATATAAGCGTCCTCTCACAAGTCGTGATTTTATAGGTTTATGAAAAGAAAAACGGTACAGACGAAATATGATGTTCCTGTTCGCCGGGCATTCCGCTGGGCTTCTGAACAACAATCATGTTCAGCTGAAGCTTCCATGATTGTTAGAATCCCAGCTCCATGGCTCACAAAGGAAATCATATTTGTCTGTACCGTTTTTCTTTTATTTACGTTATGGATGACTTGTGAGAGGACGCTTATACATGCCCATTTACGCTGTGAATTGCACCACAGAATCTGCAATTTACGTTATGGAACTCACGGTTATGGAGTGTCTATAAAAGAGGTAGGATAAGCTGCTTTGACTTCATGAATATTGTTTCTACAATAATCACAATCACATAAATCTTCATTTCTTATTTGATTGTAATATGATTCGGTTTTCTCAATATCCAAAGTGTTCACCTCCTCAAATTGGGATTTTGCGCGTAGCAATGAGCCATGCGCAGATGAACCGAATTGGCTGACGGGAGCTTGCTCACAGGCAGACATATTCGAGTTCAGATGCATACGGCGAACGCCGCAACAACGAACAAGTGCCAGCTTGTGAGTCTGTCGGCATGGCGAACAAACCTGCTAACTGAAATTTATCTTTTCTTATATGTCACCACAATTCCAACCACCGAAGTCCAAAAAACAATCGGTGCGAGTCTTACAAACAAGAATTCAAACCCATGCAGTATTGTTCCTGCCACTGCCAACTCAGGATCATTGTAATTCCAATTCAAATAAAAACTATTCGTAGATGCAAGTGCGATAAATATTACCACTATAACCGCACACAATGAAATAAGAATCCATCGAATCGTTTTTACCTTTGTTATACTTCTTTTTGCAAGCTGCAAATTAATAACTTCAAAGTTTGCCGAAATATATTTCTAACTTTCCCTATTTTACAGGCTTTCCAGCCTGTGCATTAGCGAAACGATATGTATTTTCCCTTATTTTTGCCCTTATGAGATAATCGTAAGGGAAATAAGGGAAAGTTTTATTTAGTCGTTGCCTGCCACTTTATCAAGTAACTTTGCGGATTCCCGCTTGGCTTTTCTTGTGGAATGGGCGTAGACATTCATTGTGGTACTGACATCTGAGTGCCCTAACAGTTCCTGCACATCCTTTGGTGCTGCTCCATTTGCCAGAAGGTTGCTTGTGTAGGTGTGTCGCAACTGGTGAAAATGAAATCCTTCAAATCCATCCAGTTTCTGAGCAATCTTCCTGCAAACAATTCCTAACGTGCTTGGCAGTTCCAAACTTCCATCCGGTCTTAAGCAGACAAAGGATATTTCCTTATAATCTTCTGGAACATTCTCTGTTCCGTCCAGATGATAGAACTCATAGTAAACTCTGTTTTTGTCTTTTACTTCTCTGTAGTAGTTTTTGTGGTAAAGTTCTCCGTACTGCATTCGGTTTTTAAGTTGTTCCTTTCGGGCATTGCGAAGAATCTCTGCCAGTGTATCTCCAAAATCAACAATCCTTACCTTTTTTCGTTTGGTTGGTCCGATGATATTCTTGTGCCTTGAACCATCATATCGGATACT
>OFMA01000034.1_pt1 | contig 96330 bp, 81 predicted proteins | sample 1541011 | NCBI WGS metagenome assembly OFMA01 (sample SAMN04209225, study PRJEB22552) | human gut metagenome | biome: gut; material: feces | host: Homo sapiens | place: USA: Oklahoma
CCGACACCCTCTGTCTGGCTATTTTCATGTATGGAGGATAACTGCCTATGGCAAATAATAAGATGAATATTGAAGGAAAAAATTACTCGGATATTCCGGTGTGGCGTAGATATACGCTTACCATTGAGGAAGCAGCCAGATATTATCATATCGGCGAAGGAAAATTGAGAACGCTTATTGACACACATCCCAATGAGGATTTTTATGTGATGAACGGCAATCGTGCCCTCATTAAGCGTGAGAAATTTGAGAGGTATCTGGATCAGGCTACGGCTGTGTAAACAGAGCTGACAGATTTACCAATTTCACATGATATAACTATGTGGAGAGCCGGATTTGTGCTATGATAAGAGTGCAAGTCTGGCTCTCTTTTTTTGAAAGGAGAGTTCACGATGAGTGAGAAAAGACGAGATAACCGTAATCGGATTTTGCGAGAGGGCGAGTACCAGCGTAAGGATGGGAGGTATCGGTTCCGCTATATTGATGAGGACGGAAAAGAGAAAAATGTATACAGTTGGCGTTTGGACAAGAATGACCCAATGCCAAAAGGGAAGAAGCGGGAGCCTTCCCTGCGTGAGAAAGAAAAACAGATTGAAGCGGATTTGTTTGACCGTATCGTAACCAACGGTGGCAACTATACTGTTTTGGAACTGGTAGAAAAGTACATTTCATTGAAAACAGGAGTTCGTCACAATACGGTTGCCGGATATAAAACGGTCATCAATATGCTGAAAAAAGAGAGTTTTGGGAATCTGCGAATTGATAAGGTGCGTTTGTCAGACGCCAAGGCATGGTTGATTAAGCTCCAACAAATTGATGGGCGGGGATACAGTTCCATTCATTCTATCCGGGGAGTCCTCAGACCAGCATTTCAGATGGCGGTAGACGATGATTTGCTTCGTAAAAATCCATTTGAATTTGAGCTTGCATCCGTCATTGTCAATGATTCTGTTACCAGAGAAGCGATTACCCGAAAGCAGCAGAGAGATTTGCTAAAGTTTATTCAGGAAGATAAGCATTTCAGCAGATACTATGATGCGATTTATATTCTTTTTCACACAGGGCTTCGTATTTCAGAGTTCTGTGGGCTGACGGTTTCAGAGATTGAGTTTGGAGAAATGCGTATTAAGGTAGACCATCAGTTACAGCGTACTGCACAGATGCAGTATGTAATTGAAGAACCAAAAACTGACAAAGGCATCCGCTATGTGCCAATGACGGAAGCTGTCGCAGCGTGTTTTCGCAGAATTATTGCCAACCGAAAGACACCGAAGGTTGAACCGATGGTGGAAGGATACGCTGGATTTTTATTTCTGGATAAAAACGATATGCCGATGGTTGCCCTTCACTGGGAAAAGTATCTGGAGCATATCATTCAGAAATACAACAGGATTTACCGTATCCAAATGCCGAAAGTTACCCCTCATGTATGCAGGCACACCTTTTGCTCTAATATGGCAAAATCCGGTATGAATCCGAAAACCTTGCAGTATATCATGGGTCACGCAGACATCAGTGTAACATTGAACACTTACACCCATGTGAATTTTGATGATGCAAAGGAAGAAGTATATCGGATAGCGAATAGTTAAAAAAGCCCGTTGGTAAGGACGCTTGCTTTACCAATGGATTTACCAAGATTGCAGGGAAAAACATAAGAAAATACGAGAAGACTTGAGAAGATACCTTGAAAAGAAAGGAAAACTCAAAAGTCGGAAAACCCTGAAAAATCAAGCGCTTGAGAAGAAATACAAGACTTAAATGGAGATATAAGAAGATGATAAAAGTACTATTTATCTGCCACGGCAACATCTGCCGCAGCACCATGGCCCAAAGCATCTTCACCCATCTGGTCCACAGACAGCACCTCGATGCTGTTTTCGAGATAGATTCAGCTGCGACCAGCCGTGAGGAAATAGGCAATCCGCCGCACTACGGCACCAAAAACAAACTATACGAGGAGCATATTCCTCTTATTCCACACCGCGCGAGACAGATGACACGCGATGATTATTTGTACTATGACCTTCTGATTGGAATGGACACTGCAAATATCAGGAATATGACAAGGATTGCAGGTGGCAGTGACAGTCAGCAGAAGATATTTAAGATGCTGTCATTTGCTGATTACGGGACAAATCATAAGCTTACAGCAGCGCGCGATGTTGCAGATCCATGGTATACAGGTGATTTTGATGCGACCTTTGATGATGTAATCAGTGGATGCCGGGGCTTGTTAGAATACATAAAAGAGGTGTATAATCTATAGCCATAGCAATTAAAAGAGAATAATAGCAGCGGTTACGGTGCTGAATACAGCTGCGATAATTAATTTCAGGAGGCACAAATGCAATTACAGAATGGAAGACCGACAGATACCACAGGCAGACCGGATAAAGAAATTCGTACATACGATTTTTTGGACAAACTGGGAATCGAATATCAGAGAATAGACCACGAAGCGGCATTTACGATGGAGGTTTGTGAGGAGATTGACAAGACACTCGGCGCAACAATCTGCAAGAATCTTTTTCTGTGCAACCGCCAGAAAACTGATTTTTACCTGCTCATGATACCGGGAGACAAGACCTTTAAGACAAAAGAGCTCTCACATCAGATAGGCAGTGCGAGACTTTCGTTTGCAAGTCCGCAGGATATGGAAAAATATCTGGATATCACACCGGGCTCAGTCAGTGTGATGGGACTGATGAATGACCATGACAATGCGGTCAGACTTCTGGTGGATGAGGATGTGCTAAAAGGTGAGTGGGTTGGATGTCATCCATGCATAAATACCTCCAGCCTCAGGATAAAGACAAAGGACATGTTTGGCCCGGTGATAAAGGCCATGCATCATGATATGACCGTGGTAAAATTAACAGGTGAAGCATAGTAAAGCCTGACAGAACGTAAGGAGAATCAATGGTAAAAGCAGTAATATTTGACATGGACGGAACACTCATAGATACGGAGAAATATTATCGTATTTTCTGGCCGATGGCACTTAAGCAATTCGGCTACGACATGACGGATGAGCAGGCACTTTCAATGCGAAGCCTCGGGCAGCCGTATGCACCGCAGCATCTTAAGGATATGTTTCATGATCCTGATATGGATTATAATAAAATCAGGGCATACCGTCGCAAAATCATGGAGGAGCATCTGGAAAAGGTGGGTATTGAGCTTAAGCCCGGTGCAATTGAGATACTTACATATTTGAAGGAAAAAGGCATTCACAGAGCGATTTCCACAGCGAATGATATAGAAAGAGCTGAGAAATATCTTAAAAAGATAGGACTCTACGGATATTTTGACAAGATCATCTGTGCACCTATGGTGGAGCATGGAAAGCCGGCACCTGATGTGTATGAGTTTGCATGCAGCGAGCTTAAGCTGGCACCTGAGGAGTGCATGGCGGTAGAGGATTCGCCAAATGGTGTCAAAAGTGCATATTCTGCAGGCTGTAAGGTTGTCATGGTGCCGGATTTGACACAGCCTGATGAGGAGCTGAAAAAGATGCTTTTTGCCTGTGTTGACAGGATAGATGAGATTAAAAGTATAGTATAATCACAGCATATATAAGTCGTGGAGGCATGATGGGCACAGAAAATGATTTACCGGGAATTTCATTAAAAGACGAGCAGAGACAGCTTCAGAATATCATAGGGATTGCACAGGATAATCTGGACCGTGCAAAGGAATCGGTAAAAAAGCTGACAGATGATTTAGAGGATTTAAGAGATGTCTACGAGGCGCAGGACAAGGAGGGACTTGTCCTGTGGAACAATGCGACAGCGCAGCTTCATGAGAACGAGAGAAATATCGTAAGATGTGAAAAGGCGCGGAAAAAGCCGTATTTTGGCAGAATAGATTTTAAGGATCCGCGTCAGAAGTCACAGGAGTCCTACTATATAGGCAGAGTCGGTATTGCAAAGAATGCATCAGAGCCTGTGGTCATTGACTGGAGAGCACCGATTGCATCCGTATATTATGAGAGCAGTCTTGGACCATGTAAGTACACGGTGAGCTCAGAGGGTACTTTTGAGATTGATTTAAATAGAAAGCGCACCTATGAGATTGCAGAGGATAAGCTCATCGACTTTTTTGATTCAGATGTCGTAGCAAATGATGAGCTTCTGACAAGGTATCTGGCTAAGAATAAAAAGGCAGTGCTCGGAGAGATTATCGCTACAATCCAAAAGGAGCAAAACCTTATTATCCGCCGTTCGCCAAAGACGAATATCATTGTGCAGGGAGTTGCAGGCTCAGGAAAGACAACAGTTGCAATGCACAGGATATCGTACATTTTATATAATTATGCTGATGATTTCAGACCGGAGGATTTCTACATTATAGGCAGTAACCACATTTTGTTGAACTATATTACAAGCGTGCTTCCGGAGCTTGATGTGTACGGCATAAAACAGATGACTATGGAGCAGCTTTTTACAAGGCTTTTGTACGAGGATTGGGATGACAAAAAGTACAGCATACATGAAGTCAGCAAAAATGACAGTAGAAACAGCATAAAGGGCAGTAAAGAATGGTTTGAAGCTCTTGAAAAATTCTGTTTAGATTACGAGGAAAAGTCTATTCCAAGAGATGAGGTCTACATGGAAAAAACAGGCAATCTGCTTGTGGGAAAGGTGCTGATAGACACTTATCTGCATGATAATCCGCTTCTTTCCATGCAGAGTAAAATCCTCATGTTAAATGAGATAATTTACTCGAAGTATGAAAATGAGGTTCTCGGTAAGGAAGTGAAGTTCCCTGCAAAGGAGCGCAGCAAGCTTGATAAAAAATACAAAACCTATTTCGGTAAGGATGACTGGAAAGGCTCTGTGTATGATTTTTACAGGGATTTTCTGCTTAGTCAGAAGGAGAAGGAATATGATATAGATATTCCAAAGGACTCATTTGATGTGTATGATCTGGCAGCGCTTGCGTATATTTATAAGCGCATCAAGGAGACAGATCCGGTTCGTGAGGCGAGTCATGTGGTTATTGATGAGGCACAGGATTTTGGCATGATGGCATACTGCTGTCTGCATTACTGCCTCAGAAACTGCACATACACTATCATGGGCGATACCTCGCAGAATATATATTTTGAGTATGGCTTAAATGACTGGGAGGACTTGAAAAAGCTGATACTCACAGGCACATATGACGCATTCGGTCTGCTTCGAAAGAGCTACAGAAACACTGTTGAGATTTCAGAATTTGCAACAGAGATATTGCGCCATGGAGATTTTGCAATCTATCCGGTGGAGCCTATTATTAGGCATGGAAATGCAGTGCGCATAGAGGAGTATGCCAATGTGCGCTCACTGATTTCGGCATCGGTTGACACGATAAAAGGCTGGCAGAGTGAAGGCTATGAGACGATAGCTGTCGTGTGCCGTGATGAGGCAGAGGCTCTCAAGGTGTCTGCTGAGCTTAAAAAACATATAGAAATAGCAGATGATGATATTGAAACTGTACAGTTTGGTGCAGGGGTCATGGTACTTCCGGTCGCGTATACAAAGGGACTTGAGTTTGATGCTGTATTGCTGTTTGACCCATCAGAGAGAAAATATCCGGCTGATGATAGTCATGTGAAGCTTTTGTATGTTGCGGCTACCCGTGCACTTCATGAGCTTGCTGTATTCCACCGGGGCAGGCTGACACCGCTTATTGCAGACCCTGCTCCTTCCCACAGGCATCAGAAGGAGTTTTCTGCAGAGCCGCTTACTAAGGCAAAGGAATATGAAAAGCAGCAACTGACAGAAAAAGAGATAGAAGAGCAAAAGCGTGTTGATGGCAGACGCGATATGGATGAAAGAGAGTATTTTGGTCCGTCGCGCATTGCATTAAAGCCTGAGCAGTTGACAAATAAGGCTGAAAATGAGAAGCTTGATTTATCTGCATTTGTAAAAAAAGACAGGGAAAATCAAACACAATGTACTGCTACAGATATGGCAAATAAAATTAAGATTAAGGAAGTAAGAAAGGCTGCAAAAAAGAGCAGCCTCCCTCTCAATCCCTCCCCATACGCATACGGCTCAATCCCGGACAACGATATACTTCATGTAAAGGGACATTCAAAGGGCAAGTTTGCGGTAAAATGGCTCAAAAAAGGTAAATCGCATGTTGAAATCGCCACAGCGGACGGCACACTTTATGTGATACCAATAATACCGGAGATAGTACGCGTAATCTTTGTAAAAGGAATTGGAGTGAAGCCGCACAAAACCTATTGGAAGCAAAAGGCCGATACAGCCTTCAAATGGGTGGCAAAAGAATCCAAATCGCTTATTGAAATTCAAACGGAGAAGCTGATACTAAGGATAGAAAAGAAAAACGGAGCCATACAGTATTTTGATGCCGACAAAAATCTCCTTGTAAGTGAAAATGCCACAGAGCCAAGGCTTTTAAATAATGGCGAGTGCTACACATTTTTTGACTGGGACAAATCGGAAAAGCTCAAATCCAAGGGAATACTTGCGACAGACCTTACTGATTTGACAAACAAAGCCAGATATATTTCGTTCGGAGGCAGACAGCAGAGGCTGCCGCTTGTCGTGTCAAACAAGGGCTATGGAATCGCACCAGCATCAAGTCGCACAGCACTGTTTTGCAATATAAAGATGTATGGGCAGTATATCTTTATAGACTGTGACACTCAAAGCGACTATTACTTTATATGCGGAGGCAGTGTGGGGTATACGCTTGAGCTGTACGGCACGTTATAAAATGCAAGTTGCCCAAAGCAAAATTATCTGATAAAATATCGGCATGAGTATAAACGGAGGATAACAGATGAAATTCAGGACAGAAAACGAGTTTACACATTTCAAATTTTCGGATGTGCATGTGAGCGATATCATGATGAGCTTTGGCACCTTTAAAATATGCCTTGACAACGTAATCATAAAGGCAGATAATTCTAAAAACAGAGATATCCGTGATATGAGGACAAACGGCCTTATATTAAAGCTTTCAGATGCAAATATTATTTCATTCATACGCGAGGGCTTTAAGACATATGATGCCGATGGCAACCTAAAGAGCACCACGGCTGACGAGGAGATAGATGAGGCAGATTATATTGACACCTTCAACAATTTTCTTGACGGATACGCATATTTAATCGAGAAGGAGAATGAAAATTATACCTTCGTATTCGATGGAACAGATGAGCGCTCGTACACCTTGATTGTATCGGCATCAAAAGACGAGTGCGAGTGGGACAGATTTATGAATATTGAGGCATAGAGTATGCCATGGTGCATTTTTAGACAAGTCCAAGATGCACCATGGCATTTTTAAGCCCATCCTCTTTGATATCGTCTGTCACTATATCGGCAACAGCCTTGACTTCATCGCTGGAATTGCCCATGGCAACACCGACATCACAGTAGCGCAGCATATCAAAATCATTCTGGCCATCGCCAAAGCCTATTGTATCAGCCTGACTCATGTGAAGAAACTCTACAACATCACGTATGCCGGTTGCCTTGTTGACACCGCGCAATGTAATCTCACCGCTGTAAGGTTCAGGCTCTTTAAAGCTGCTCAGGGTTACTACAAATTCATCGCCGAGGAGCTTTCTTAAATCATCAATGTGGTAGTTGCAATTGCAGTAGATGGTGCTTTCAACATCGGCGTATCGATTAGAAAAGCTTGATAATTCATCATCAATTACGATATCCTTAAATGTCGGGTTGTCCTGTATCACATGCATGTCAAACTGCTTTGAGAATGCTGATATGAATTTGTCGGCCCACTTGTGGTTGGTGATGCTTTTATCCTTTGTCTGGAATATAAGTCCTGTGTTGTTGTCACCAACAGTGTCAAGAACCTTCTGTAACAGATTCTGCCCATAGACATGATGTGCAATTACCTTATCACCCACAGTGACATAGCCGCCGGCAGCAGCCACCACGCCGTCAAAATCAAAGGCTTTTAATGATGGATAAATCTGATTGTAACTACGTCCTGTGCAAAGAAAAATCATGTGACCGTTTTGTTTTGCGTTTATTAGAGCATCAGCGGTTGATGGGCTCATTGTGCTATTGCCGAAATCAACGAGAGTGCCGTCTATATCAAAAAATAATAGTTTTTTCATTAAGTGTTACCTGCCTTATTATTAATTACATATACCAAATATACTCTACAATACGAATTCAATAAAGGCAATAGGGAATAGCCTAAATTTATTTAATAATTGTTGCAAAAGAAGGCTCTGTTATAACCATAATTAAGAAAAACTATAATATATTCCTATACTTTATTTTCTTAAGTTTTGGCTATGATGGGTTGAAATAATAAGTTTATTGTGTTATAACGTTAAACAACAAAAAAACAATAAATGCGTTGAAGGAGACTTGGATCACCAGACACCGACAGGAATACAGCGTCACCGACTGAGAGCGCTGTTTGGAAGAGCTGATTGCAGGAACACTACCGGAGCAGATCTGTTGAACGATTGATATGGTTTATTGCATAGATAGGTTTATCGTATGTGAATTAAGCTTTTTATATATCAAAAGTAGGCAGATACGATTCATCCACGTTACGGATAAGAGTGGAGAAACAGGAACAGTCCTTTTTCTCAAAGCGGGTGGTACCGCGGAATATTTTTAGAATTTTCGCCCCGGAGCATTTCATTAATTTGATATGCTCCGGGGCTTTTTTTCCGTCCCGCTTAAAAAATCAAAGGAGCACAAAAATATGGAATTCTTAACAGGAGCAGTTCAAAAGGAAGACCTCGGTATCGCAGAAATTCTTGCAGGCGACTACGAGGGCAAAAACATCAAAGTAAAGGGTGCGATTCACACCATAAGAGATATGGGTGAGGTTGCATTCATCGTCTTAAGACGCAGGGACGGACTTGTACAGTGTGTATACGAGCCGGGCAAATCCCAGTTTAGCGTCGATGATCTAAAGGAAGCAGATACCGTGGAGGTATGCGGCACATACAAGAGTGATGACCGTTCTCCAAACGGCTTCGAGCTTCGTCTTGACACTATCACAATTTTATCTGAGCCGGCGGAGCCTATGCCGCTTCAGATCAACAAATGGAAACTGAATACTTCGCTTGAGGCAAAGCTCAATAACAGGGCAGTGGCACTCAGAAATCCAAGAGAGCGTGCTACGTTCCGTATACAGGAGGGCATCACAAGGGGCTTTAGGGATTTCCTTTATAATAATGGATTTACAGAGATTCATACGCCAAAGCTTGGTGCAAAGTCAGCTGAGGGAGGCGCCAACCTCTTCAAGCTTGAATATTTCCACAGACCGGCTATATTACAGCAGAGCCCGCAGTTTTACAAGCAGATGATGGTAGGTGTCTTTGACAGGGTATTTGAGACTGCACCTGTTTTCAGAGCAGAAAAGCACAATACAAAGAGACATCTGAATGAGTATACATCACTCGATTTCGAGATGGGCTACATTGACGGCTTCGAGGATATCATGGAGATGGAGACAGGCTTTTTGCAGTACACCATGGAGCTTTTAAAGACCTCATACGCCAAGGAGCTTGAGCTTTTAAAGATTAAGCTGCCTGACGTGACAAGCATACCAAGAGTTAGATTTGACGAGGCAAAGCAGCGTGTCGCAGAAAAATATAACAGACAGTTCAGAAACCCATTCGACTTAGAGCCGGAGGAGGAGGTACTTATCGGACAGTACTTCAAGGAAGAGTATGGCAGTGATTTTGTATTTGTCACACATTATCCTTCAAAGAAGAGACCGTTCTATGCCATGGATGATCCGGCAGACGAGACATACACCTTAAGCTTTGACCTGCTTTTCAGAGGTCTTGAAATCACAACAGGCGGCCAGCGAATCCACGACTACAACAAGCTTATGGAAAAAATCGCAAAGCGTGGCATGGAGACAGAGGGCATGGAGAGCTATCTTTCAGCCTTTAAGTACGGCATGCCGCCACATGGAGGCCTTGGAATAGGACTTGAGAGACTTACAATGCAGCTTATCGGAGAGGACAATGTGCGTGAGGCAACACTGTTTCCTCGTGATCTCAGCAGATTGGAGCCATAGGTCACAGCTTCTGAGGTTGTGGAGGGTGCGCATGCAGGCTGTGTGGTGGCATGTGTGTATATATTTTGCTCAGAAAATTTTTAAGCTTGTTCCGACATTTCCTGCGGATAGGTTATTGGCAGGATGTGTGCTGTGAGGTATTACAGGCTGTGAACGTCGGAACTGTTAAAAATTTGTCTTCGCAATATATATACACCCATGCGCTGCAGAGTGTTTAGCGCACCCGGCTGCAGGCTTTGGCAGTACTCAATGTAATAGATCTAAGTGTGGCGGGTGCGCATGCAGGCTGTGTGGTAGCATGTGTGTATATATTTTGCTCAGAAAATTTTTAAGCTTGTTCCGACATTTCCTGCGGATAGGTTATTGTCAGGATGTATGCTGAGAGGTATTACAGGCTGTGAGAGTCGGAACTGTTAAAAATTTGTCTTCACAATATATATGCACCCATGCGTTGCAGGGTGTTGATGCGCACCCGGATGCAAGTTTTGGCAGTCCCAGATATGCAGGATTCAATTATGGCGGGTGCGCTTTAAGGCTTAGAAGTGGCATGTGTGTATAATCCCAAGTAGAAATTAAAATATCAGGAAAGAGAGAAAGGATATCGTATGAATCATATAGGAACAAGAGAAATCGCCACAGAGCGGCTTACTCTTCGCAGATTTGAAATAGAAGATGCCGAGAACATGTTTTACAACTGGGCGAATGACCCGGAAGTGACAAAATATCTTACATGGCCGGCGCATGAGAGTGTTGATACTACAGAGACTATTTTAAAAGAATGGATATCTAAGTATGACGAAAAAGATTTTTATCAGTGGGCTATTGAGCTTAATGATCTCGAGCAGCCTATCGGAACTATAAGTGTAATTAAAACTGATGAGAGGGTTGAGTCGGTTGAAATCGGTTATTGTATCGGAAAGCGTTTCTGGAATAACGGTTATATGACAGAGGCACTCACAGCTATCATCAGATTTTTTATCAATGAGGTCGGTGCAGGACGCATATGGGCCAGACATGATACTGAAAATCCAAATTCCGGCAAGGTGATGGCTGCGGCAGGCATGGATTATGAGGGTACTTTACGCCATGCAGGCTTCAACAATCAGGGTATATGCGATGAAGCGGTATATGCAAAGGTCAGAAGTGCTGCGCTTGACGAGGAGCCTGAGGAGGAGTCTCCTGAGCAGCAGGCTGTTACCACAAAGGTGATGGGCGAGGACGGAGTCATGAGAAACGTAATCTCTGATGAGACTATGGAGTATGTCGGAATCCTTGCAAAGCTTGAGCTTTCACCGGAGGAGGCAGAGGCTGCCAAGAAGGATATGGCAGATATGCTTGATTATATCGATAAGCTTGAGGAGCTTGATACTTCGGGAATTGAGCCAATGAGCCACGTATTCCCTGTAAACAATGTATTCAGAGATGATGTTGTCACAAATGGTGACGGAAGTGAAGCTACACTTGCCAATGCACCGGTCAAGAAGGACGGCGGATTCAAGGTACCAAAGACAATCGGCGAATAACGGCAAGGAGGAGAAAAATGGATTTAATGTCTTTAACTGCCGTGGAACTCGGCAAGAAAATACAGGCAAAGGAAGTTACAGTGGAAGAGGCTGTAAAGGCTGCCATTGCTTCTATAAAAGCAAAAGAAGAAAAGATAAACAGTTTTGTCACAATAGACGAAGAGGGTGCACTTAAAAAAGCAGCAGAGGTTCAGGCAAAAATTGATGCGGGAGAGCTAAAAGGAGCGCTTGCGGGTGTGCCTGTAGCCATAAAGGATAACATGTGTACAGAAGGGCTTCTCACCACATGTTCATCAAAGATACTCTACAATTTCATCCCGACCTACACAGCGGAGGCTGTTAAGCGCCTTGAGGATGCAGGCTGTGTCATCGTTGGAAAAACCAACATGGATGAGTTTGCCATGGGAAGCACAACAGAGACATCTGCCTTTGGAGCAACCAAAAATCCATGGAATACAGAGCACGTACCGGGCGGTTCATCAGGCGGAAGTTGTGCAGCAGTTGCAGCAGAGGAGGTACCGTTTGCACTCGGTTCAGATACAGGCGGATCAATCAGACAGCCAAGCTCCTTCTGTGGTGTGACAGGAATCAAGCCAACCTACGGCACAGTTTCACGATATGGACTCATTGCCTATGGCTCATCGCTTGACCAGATTGGACCTATCGCAAAGGATGTCACAGACTGTGCTACTATACTTGAGGCAATCGCTTCATATGATACGAAGGATTCGACATCAGTAAACAGAGACGATTTAAAGTTTACAGAGGCGCTTGTTGATGACGTAAAGGGTATGAAGATTGGTATTCCAAAGGATTATCTCGGAGATGGACTTGACCCGGAGGTGAAATCGGCAATCCTTGCAGCGGCAGATGAATTAAAGAAAAAAGGTGCTGTTGTGGAGGAATTTGACCTCGGACTTGTAGAGTATGCCATCCCGGCTTACTATGTAATCGCCTGTGCTGAGGCAAGCTCAAACCTTGCCAGATTCGACGGTGTCAAATACGGATACCGTACAAAGGAGTACACAGACCTTCACAACATGTACAAGAAATCGCGTTCTGAGGGCTTTGGACCTGAGGTAAAGAGAAGAATCATGCTCGGCTCCTTCGTACTCTCATCAGGATATTATGATGCATATTACTTAAAGGCCTTAAGGGTAAAAGCACTTATCAAAAAAGCCTTTGATGATGCATTCGCCAAATATGATGTAATACTTGGACCTGCAGCACCTACCACAGCTCCAAAGCTTGGAGAGAGCTTAAGTGATCCAATCCAGATGTACCTCGGTGATATCTACACCATATCTGTAAACCTTGCAGGTCTTCCGGGAATATCGCTTCCGTGCGGCATGGACAAAAACGGACTTCCAATCGGATTACAGCTCATCGGAGACTGCTTTAAGGAGAAGAATATCATCCGCGCAGCCTACAGCTTTGAAAAAACAAGAGAGCTTAAGCGCAGCGCTATTGCGGAGGAATACAGTAACAAAAATGCAGCAGACACCAATAAAACTGCCGGTGCACAGTAGGAAGGAGGCAAAAAGGATATGAAAAACTATGAGACAGTCATCGGACTTGAGGTCCATGTAGAGTTAGCTACAAAAACAAAGATCTTTTGCGCCTGCTCCACAGCTTTCGGAGGCGCACCAAATACACATACATGTCCTGTCTGCACAGGACAGCCGGGCTCACTTCCTGTTTTAAACAAGCAGGTTGTAGAGTACGCAGTGGCAGTAGGACTTGCCACCAACTGTACTATCACACAGTACAGCAAATTTGACAGAAAGAACTATTTTTATCCGGATAACCCACAGAACTATCAGATATCACAGCTTTATCTGCCAATCTGCCGCAACGGTTCAGTGGAGATTGAGACAGCAAACGGAAAGAAAAACGTCAGAATCCATGAAATCCACATGGAGGAGGATGCCGGAAAGCTCGTACATGACGAGTGGGAGGACGTATCTATCGTAGATTACAACCGTTCCGGAGTACCTCTTATAGAGATAGTATCAGAGCCTGATATGCGCTCCGCTGAGGAGGTTATCGCATACCTTGAGACTCTGCGTCAGACCATCCAGTATCTCGGAGCATCTGACTGTAAATTGAATGAGGGCTCAATGCGTGCCGATGTCAACATCTCAGTCAGAGAGGTGGGCGCAAAGAAGTTTGGTACACGTACTGAGATGAAAAACCTTAACTCCTTCAAGGCTATCGCACATGCCATAGAGGGCGAGCGTGAGCGTCAGATAGAGCTTCTTGAGATGGGCAGAAAGGTAGTACAGGAGACACGTAGATGGGATGACAACAAGGAATCATCACATGCCATGCGTTCAAAAGAGGATGCACAGGACTACAGATATTTCCCTGAGCCTGACCTTGTGCCAATCGTCGTATCCGATGAATGGATTGCACAGATAAAGGCAAAGCAGCCTGAGCTTCGTCCACAGAAGCTTGCACGCTACAAGAAGGAATACGACATCCCTGAGTATGATGCAAAGATTCTCACAGAGTCAAAGCATATGGCAGACATATTTGAGGCTGCCACAAAGCTCTGCGGCAAGCCGAAGAAGGTTTCAAACTGGCTGATGGTTGAGACAATGCGACTGTTAAAGGATAATGATATGGATGCAGATGAGATAAACTTCGCACCTGTAAACCTTGCAAAGCTTGTAGATCTGGTAGATGCAGGCACAATCAACTCATCTGTTGCAAAGGAAGTATTTGAGAAAATATTCTCGGATGATATCGACCCTGAGCAGTATGTCGAGGAGAACGGTCTTAAGAGCATGAATGATGAGGGTGAGCTTAAAGCCACAATCCAGGCTGTCATCGATGCAAATCCACAGGCTGTGGAGGATTATCACAATGGCAAGAAGAAAGCTATCGGAGCACTTGTAGGTCAGACCATGAAGGCCACAAAGGGCAAGGCAAATCCTGCTGTTGTCAATAAGCTTCTTATGGAGCTGTTATAATAGATATTAAGAAAATGGATCCGATAGGTCTTTTGATCTGTCGGTTCTTTTTTTTCAAAAGCGCCTCAGCTTGCTTGCACGCATTTATTCAGTAGTGTATAATAGTTAAATGGCTGATAAAGCAGCTAAATGATACAAAGGCGGTAATTCACCTATGAATAATGATGATTTCAAGGAAGTACCTGACAATATTCAGGATAATAATGAAGAAACTACAAATAACATAGATAATACAAACGATAACAAGGCAAACGACTACGAGGATGTCTGCTACATCTGCCGCAGACCGGAGAGCGTGGCAGGCAAGATGATACATATCCAGCCGAACCTGTGCATCTGTAACGATTGTATGCAAAAGACCTTTGACTCCATGAGCAACGGTAATTTTGGCAATTTCGGAAATCTGGGTAATATAAGCAATATGGATTTTGGCAATATGCCCAATATCAGCATGATAAATTTGTCAGATCTGACAGGAGGCATACCAAACAGCCAGAAGCTTAAGAAGAAAAAGCCAAAAGAAGAGAAAAAGGTCGAGCCGATTCTTGACATTCACTCAATTCCTGCACCGCATAGGATCAAGGCAAGTCTTGATGACTATGTGGTAGGTCAGGAGCATGCAAAGAAGGTCATGTCGGTTGCAGTATATAACCACTACAAGCGTGTCATGGCAGACAATAAGCATAAGTCAGAGGAAGAAAAGACAACTGCAAAGCAGAGTTCAAAAAGTTTCGATGGTGTGGAGATTGAGAAATCAAATATGCTCATGATCGGACCTACAGGTTCAGGAAAGACATATCTCGTAAAGACTCTTGCAAAGCTTTTAGATGTGCCACTTGCCATAACAGATGCCACATCACTTACTGAGGCCGGATATATCGGTGACGATATCGAAAGTGTGGTAAGTAAGCTTCTTGCGGCTGCAGATAATGACGTGGAGAGAGCTGAGCACGGTATCATTTTTATAGATGAGATAGATAAGCTTGCAAAGAAGAGAAATGCCAACCAGCGTGATGTGAGCGGAGAGTCCGTGCAGCAGGGTATGCTTAAGCTTTTAGAGGGCTCAGAGGTTGAGGTGCCGGTTGGTGCCAGCAGCAAGAATGCCATGGTTCCGATGACCACAGTTGACACGAGAAATATTCTCTTTATCTGCGGAGGCGCTTTCCCGGGACTTGAGGATATCATAAAGGAGCGCCTGAACAAGGAGGCTTCTATAGGCTTCAAGGCTGATTTAAAGGACAAGTATGATGGGGATGAAAACCTGCTCATGCAGGCAACTGTTGATGATATCCGCAAATTCGGAATGATTCCTGAGTTTATCGGACGACTTCCAATCATGTTCTCACTTGAGGCTCTCACCGAGGATATGCTTGTAAAGATATTGAAGGAGCCAAAGAATGCCATTATCAAGCAGTATCAGAAGCTTCTTGAGATGGATGAGGTAAGGCTTGAGTTCGATGACGATGCACTCTATGCCATCGCCAAGATGGCAAAGGAGAAGAAGGTCGGAGCCAGAGCACTTCGTGCGATTATAGAGGATTTCATGCTCGATATCATGTATGAGATACCAAAGGATGACAATATCGGCACGGTTACAATCACTAAGGACTATGTGGAGAAGAAGGGCGGCCCGCTCATTCAGATGAGAGGTACACCTGAGCTTGCAGACAGTCAGCACGTTTAATTGTTAAATGATTATGAAATTGTGAATTGGCTGTAAATGATGCAACCAGGCTATGCGTAATGAATCTATGTGTAGTCTGTAATGATTTATAAACGTTCATATATCAAGAGGAATTGGAAAAATGAAAATTATCCACTGTGCAGACCTGCATCTGGATTCGAAGATGACCTCGAATCTGTCAAAGGAGCAGGCAAAAGAGAGAAAAATGGAAATACTGCGTACATATTCAAGGATGATAGAGTACGCCAAAAATAACGATGTAAAGGCGATTATCATAGCAGGCGATTTATTTGACACGAGAAATGTGTCAGCGACTGCCAGAAATCTGGTAAAGGATTCGATTACGTCAAATCCGGATATTGATTTCTATTATCTTAAGGGTAATCACGACTCGGACAATTTCATATCGAAGCTCGATGAAATCCCTGACAACCTTAAGCTTTTTTCTAATCAGTGGACCTCATACAGCTATGGAAATATCACAATAACAGGTCTTGAGATAGACAAGTCTAACCAGGCTTCCATGTACAATTCTCTTGTGCTCGACAATGACAATTACAACGTTGTCACTCTCCACGGACAGCTCGGTGATGAGATTTCCACAGGCGACCTTAAGAATAAGGGCATTGATTATCTCGCACTCGGTCATGTGCATGAGTATCAGAGCGGACAGCTTGACAACCGCGGCATGTACTGCTATAGCGGCTGTTTAGAGGGAAGAGGTTTTGATGAGTGTGGACAAAAGGGCTTTGTGGTGCTTGATATAGATGATGAGAAGCTCACGGCAGGCTTTAGCTTTGTACCGTTTGCGTACAGGAGCCTCTACACGCTGTATGTGGATGTGACAGGAGCTATGACCACACAGGATGTGGCTGTGAAGATGGAAAAGGCCATTTCGGACAGTGAATATTCATCGAGAAGCATGGTAAAGTTCGTGCTTGTAGGTGAGGTGGACGTGGATTGTGAGATAAACACAGATTTCCTCAAGGATATGTTCGAGGAATATTTCTACTATGAAAAGGTGTATGATGAGACAAGACTTCTCATCAATTACAGTGAATACGAAAAGGATGCATCACTTAAGGGTGAGTTCATACGGATGGTGCTTGGCTCAGATATGACCGAGGAGCAGAAGTCTGAGGTCATCAGGTGTGGTATATCGGCGCTTAGCGGGGAGGAGATTTAGAAATTGAAGTTAATAGCTTGTCACATAAACAACTTCGGAAAGCTGTCCGATCTTAATATCAATTTCAATGATGGAGTCAATGTCATAAACCAGCCAAACGGCTGGGGAAAGAGTACACTTGCGGCTTTTTTGAAGGCTATGCTGTACGGCTTTGATACGAAAAAGGAGCCGGGCGCCTTTGAGAGGGAAAGAAAGCTCTATAAGCCATGGCAGGGCGGCACTTATGGTGGAGAGCTTGATTTTGAGGCCGATGGAGTGGAGTACAGACTTGTAAGGACCTTTGGCCTCACAGAAAAGCAGGATGATTTTCACTTATACAGGCTTGCAACCATGGTTGAGTGTGATGATTTTTCACCACTGCTTGGAGAGGAGCTTTTTGACCTCGACCGCAGCTCGTTCAAGAGAACGATATACATAGCACAGGCAGACTGCATGTTTTCGTCATCAGACAGCATCAGCGCAAAGCTTGGCAATATGGCGGAAAATACAAATGACATCAACAACTTCGAGTCGGCGACAGCGGACATTAAGGACATGATGAACAAGATGTCACCAAACCGTATCACAGGCTCCATCAAAAAGCGTGTAAATACACTCACAGCCTTGGAACAGGAGCTTAAGAAGTATCAGGCAGCGGATGAGGCGGCAGCACAGCTTTCACAGAAAATAGATGAGAAAACTGCCCAGAAGAAGGAGCTTACCGGTATCAGAGCCGAGTACGGCAGGGCGCTTCAGGTGGCATCTGAGGACAGCAGAAAGCAGGCACTTCGTGAAAACTACGAGCAGCTTTGTGCTGTTGCAAAGGAGAAAGAGAGCATTTACAATGCTGCAATGGCAGTCTTTGGAGACAAAGCACCGGATGAGGCAGAGCTTTTGGAAAAGACAAAGCAGGCCGGAGAGCTTGAAAGCTTAAAGGCTGTAGAAGATAATCTGAGCTTTACGCCTGAGGAGGAGCAGTATTTAGATACACTTTCAGGTATGTTTAAGGATGGTGTGCCATCTGATGATGGTCTTGATGAGATGCAAAAGAAGATTGCAAACATCCAGAGCGTCAAGAATGAGTACAGCCACATGGAGCTCAAGCTCTCGCAGATGACCTCACTTGCAAAGATGGCAGATGATGAGGAGGAACCGGAGACACCTGAGAAGACTAAGCTTGTACCTGCAGGTATTGTGCTTATGGTTATCGGCCTTTTGGCAGCGGCTGTTGCCACGGTATTCAGTCTGAATGAGAAGTACAATGTGAAGGAAATCATGTTTCTTGTGGTAGGCATAGCTGGAGTCGCTATGGCGCTTTGCGGTGTTGTCATGATGGTCTATGGAATCCGTCTGAACAACAAAAAGCAGAGAGCATACATCAGGCTTATGGCTGAGCGTGAGGAAAATATAAAGCAAAAGGAGATACCGATTCAGGAATTAAAGGAGCAGCTTGAGCAGATTCAAAGCGGCATTACATCAATGGAGCATGAGGTATTGCAGTTTTTTGACAGCTTTTCGATTGAAGCAGATGAATCGCAGTATCAGGAGAAGCTTTATGAGCTTCGAACAAAGGCTCATGACTACAGCCGTTTCAACGAGCAGATAGGAAAGCGCGCCAAGACAAAGGCTGACTATGAGAAGGCAAAGGCTTCGCTTGATGAGTATTTAAGTCTCTATGGATATGACAGTGCTGCAGAATATACACAGACACTTTCACAGATGAAAAAGCAGCTCGCAGAGGCCGGCTTTGCAAAGGAAAATATGGACAGTGCTCTTCAGAAGAAAACGCAGTTTGAGAATGACAACGATATGGACAAGCTTCTTGCACCAAATGAGTGTCCGTATACACTTGATGAGCTCAATGAGATGATTTCAAAGGTGGAAGGCAGCCTCGATGAAATCAGGGCATCCTTAGTGCAGTACGGCAGACAGATGGATGATCTGCAGGAGCAGCTTGATATGAGGGATGAAAAGGAGCAGGAGTATCGCAACTGCAAGCAGATACAGGCTGAGGAAAAGCATAAGTATGAGATACTTGGGCTTACATCAGACTATCTGACCAGGGCAAGGGAGCAGTTTACTGCCAGATACATGGCACCTATTTCCAATGGATTCCAGAAGTACTTCGGTATCCTGACAGAAAATACAGACAGAGACTGGCAGGTGGATGCCAATATTTCAATAAGGATGAAGGAGCAGGGGCAGCTTCGCGATGTGAGAACCATGTCGGCAGGTTACAAGGACCTGATAGGCATATGTATGCGTTTTGCGCTTGTGGATGCGATGTATCCGGGCGAGAAGCCGTTCCTCATACTTGACGATCCGTTTGTGAATCTGGATGATGAGAAGCTTGCTCGAGGCAGAAGGCTGCTTGCGGTGCTTTCGCAGGATTACCAGGTGATTTATTTTACATGTCATGGAAGCCGCGAGTAAATTTTGGTCGAAGCTTTGTTTTATATTATGGTAGCATATTTTTATTTATAGAATATAATTATATGAGGGTCAAAATATCTTTTGACCCTCATATCTAAATATTATATCATATGAGGTAAAATATGCAGTTCATAGTATCAAAAAAGGAGTTCATTCCACCGGTAATAGCTCCTGATATCATAGAGACATTGGGCGATGATTACGAGATATGGACATATGAGGATTACGAAAGACTCCCACCACTTCTGGTGGGAGTTTATTCGTATTCGGCTATTCCAAAGTGTCTGGCTCCTTTGTCCACGCAGGGACTTGTAAAGAGCGGTGTGTTCAGGCTTCAAAGGGAGTTTGTTCCGGGACTATACGGAAATGGTGTGTATGTGGTGGTTATTGACACAGGGGAGCGTGTTATTATAATGTCAAGTTAGTAAGAACCCAATAAAATCAAGGGTTCCCGCTGATTTAGTCCTACGAAAAAATGCCAAAGTAATGGTTATTTTGAGTAAGGATGAGCTCATTTTTATCTTCAAAAAAGAATACTTGCATTTATATAACACAAGGTATATTTGACCATTGGCATAGGGTTTTTATACCCTGAACAACTGAATATTGCAAATTTAGATAGGACTAAATTAGCTTTCGACCAAAGTGTTGGTAGTAGTGTTTGCTACTCTTTGGACGGCTGACTTAGTCCTACTTTTTTGCCCGGAAGAGGAGGATATGGTTAGCAATGACAAAGCGAGAGTTAATTCAGTTCATGGACGAGCTGGTGGAATTAGCCAGCGAGGAAAATAAGACAAAAGCAATATTGGTGAAAGAAAAGTTTATCAATGACTTTGAGAAAAGTTATGAGTATGAAAAGGAGGTTCAGACAGAGGTTACAAAACTGCCGCCTTACTATATAGCAGCAATGCCGGATGATGTGCAAAGAGAAATCAGAGAAAAAGTAATCACTGCACTGACAGAGGTAGGAGCGTGTACCCCGGAAAATATCGACACAGCCATGTGTTCCAAAATCTATGACATTGAAGATTTGATAGATATTAGGGAATATGTCAGACAAATGGAGGAGGAACAGCGAAAAAAGGCAGAGCAGACAAGGGGGAACAAACGATGATAAGAGCAGGGATTGGTATAGGAATTGCTTTGATTTGGGTTACATTCTTTTCACTTGTCAAGGCAGCAGGTATGGCAGACAGAAGATTAGAGGAAATACAGCGGCTTACCGCCGAGAGAGAGGCGGGTGGTGCTTGTGGGAATTAACGTAAAAGTACAGAAAGCTCCAAAACTGAAGGATATTGTTGTAGAAGAGGCTAAGTTAGAAAAGGACTTAAAAAGCTGTATGCGATGCAAATTCTTTCATGGGAATAGTCGCCAATGTATTTTGAAGAAATGTATTAAGGAAGAAAAGAAACAGCCGGAAATAACGGAGGAAGAAAAGCAGAGCAAATGCTTTGGATGTCCTTATCCCCATAGGGAAGGGTATTGTTTTCCCTGTACGAGAGATATTTTAGGAATCCTTAAAAAGAAACCAGTAAATGAACAGGAGGAAAAGAAGGATGGATAGACATATTGAAGTTATTGGCGTGGATCACGGTTGGTCCGGTATGAAAACAGTCAGTCAGGTATTTACAACCGGAGTAAAGGAAATTACAACGGAGCCTGCATTTTACAACAATGTAGTAGAGTTCAACGGTTCTTATTACAAAGTAGGTGGCAAGCGACTGGAGGTAAGGGAGTTAAAGGTGGAAAATGAGAACTTCTACATTCTTACATTAGCGGCAGTTGCAAAAGAGCTGAACAGACGGGGAATGAGAAATGCAAATATTCTCTTATCCGTAGGGTTGCCCCTCACAAGATTTGGAGCAGAAAAGCAGGACTTCATCGACTACTTATCAAAGGAAAAAGAAGTTACTTTCCGATTTGATAATGAGCAGTATCGCATCAAGCTGGCAAGGGTATCGGTGTTCCCTCAGTGCTATGCGGCAGTAGCAGACCGGATGAAGACTCTCCCGAAAAGGGTTGTCGTGGTGGATATTGGAAGCTGGACGATTGACATTATGCCGATTGAGGATTCCGCACCAAATGAAGCGGAGTGCATCACAATCAGGGAAGGCTTGATTAAGTGCATGAGGACAATCAACGAGGAATGTATGAGACAGTATGGAAAGGAACTTTCCGAGGAGGATATTCAGGAGATTATGAGGATCGGAAAGCATGAGAAACTTCCTCAGAAGTATTTGACCATCGTGGAAGAATGCCTCAGAGCTTATGTAGACAAGGTTTATAACATTCTTTTGGAGCATGGTTATAACTTTGATGTAACGGAGATTGTATTTGTCGGTGGCGGGGCAAATGTGGTAAAGCGTTTTGGCAACTATGACGGAAACAATATTCAGTATATTGAGGATGTCAAGGCAAATGCAAAAGGATATGAGTATCTTGGCAGACTCTATCTTTCCACACACAAAAAGGAGTTTGGATTGGGGTGATGTAAATGGCAAGGAGAAAAGAGAACATTGTATATCACAATATGCGAATGAACCTTGATAATGAACAGCACCGCAGGATACACATGGTACTGACAGATTTAAATACAAACGTGCATAAGTCTGTTAACCAGTTCCTGATAGATGCAACGGATTCCTATATAAAAAAATTGGAAGGGAATGACCTGACCAATGAGGAGAAGCCTAAAACCGGAGATTGTATTTATATCACAAGAGACGATTTGGATAAGATGCGCCGGGAGATTAAGGATGAGCTGCAAAAGGAAATGATTTTTTTATTGGGTGCCGCATTAGCAAAAGACAGGATGATCCAGATACCGGATTTACAGTTAATCAAAGAACTTTATTTAAAAGCAGCAGATAGTACACAGACAGAGGAAAACGAAGCAGATGAGACAACCATAGGGCTTGCATCATCATGGGGTTAGGAGAAAGGAGGACAGATTATGGCAAGAATGATTTTAAGAAAGACAGGTGTGGTATTACTTACCATATTAAAGGGACTGCTTCATGCGGCATTGATGATTTTAAAACTGTTATTAGGGGTAGTTAAATTATTCCTGCTGTTGTTTGCCCTGATTGCAAGAGTGGTGTTGTCTTTTGTAGGAATCGCTTCCCGTGACTAAGGAAAGGGGTGTTTTATATGTGGAGATACAGAGTTTTTATGGCACACAGGAAGAATACGAAGGTAAAGAGATTGATGGCATATCTAAATGCAATGCAGTAAAATAGGAGGATGATATGAACCGAATACGGGACCAGCCCTTATAATGGGAGTTCCGTAAACAGTCAGAAACAAAATAGATACAGTTTACCCGACGAGGGTAATGTTACAAAATGTGGCAGGGCAGTTTACGGAACAAGTCGCCTATCCCTCGTTGGAGAAAGGATTAGGTGGTACTATGAGAAGATTATTTATTCTTTTAACTGTCTGCACACTGATATTGGCAGGGTGCAGCGGTCAGGATGAACAGCCGATAACAGAAAGTCAGAGTGTGGAAACTACTTCACAGGTGGAAGAAACTGAGAGTACAAGGACTGTGGAAAACGAAGCTGTGATTATCGCAGAAGCAGAAAGCACAGAGAAAGATGTGGTGGTGGAAGCAGAGGAGAGCAGGGAAGAACCGGAAACACCAAAGGAACAGCCTGCCGAAGCACAGACAGAGGTAGAAGCAGTTTCATATAATCCGAAAGAAGTGGTTTCCCTTGCGACAGAAAAGACGAAGGCTTATGGTAAGATTTCCATACCGGAGGATTTGGACAGGATGCTCGCTAATGGTGAGATAACCAGAGAGGAGTATGATGAATACTATCCTTATGATGGAGCAGGATATTACAGTGTATTTGTAGAAACGGACTTGAATCAGGCATCTACCACATCAGGCAGGAAGCTTGGTTCGGTAGACAAAATTGCAGGTTATATTGCAGAAATGCTAGCATTAGAGATAGGTCCTTATTTCTACATAGAGTATGCAGGTATCAGTTCCGTAAACGGTACGGACTTCTATGAGTTTCGATGTTATCGTGCATAAATAAAACCAGATATGGGGTAAAAGTAACAGGCTGATTTTTAGTCTGTTATTTTTTTACCTGATTTTAAGGAGGAAAAGACGTGAAACAGAGATTGAAGCGATTTATGGCAGGATTTTTAGCCATGCTCACGGTATTTACCACTTTGTTTACCAACGGAGCAACAGCTTTTGCGGCGAGTCCGAGTGCTAATATTGCATTCTGGAATGCTTCCGTAAAAGATTCCGGGGAGGTAAGCGAATTAAAGCAGGGGTACAAGCATGGCAAAATCCTTTATGCGGTGATTGATGGCAATGCAGCTTATTGTATGAATTTCGGTCTTGCGGCTGATGGCGGTCAGCTTATGAACAGTTATGAAAACTCCAGCACCAGCATGACAGCCGAGCAGGAAAAGCTGTTAAGCTATTGCCTGTATTATGGATATGGCACGAATAGTGCGACAGCTCCATCAAAGGATCAGTGTGACCAGTTCATTGCAACGCAGGCAATGGTATGGGTAATTGTGGCAAATATTTATGGTACTTCCAGTGCAGATTCTGCGGCTCAGAAACTCTGCAATACTGCACCGAACCCTACAAGCTCCTATAATTACTACACATCGTTAAAGAACAGTATTAATGCTTCTTATTATGTGACAGTACCGAGCTTTGCAGCTACAAGAACAAGTAAGGCTCCGACTTATGAACTGAAATGGAATGAGGCAAATCAGAGATTTGAAACAACCTTAACAGACAGTAACGGAGTGCTGGAAAACTTCTCAATTTCCCTGAGTGGCTATTCGGTTGATAAGAGTGGTAACAGCATTACGATTTCCAGTAAAGAGGTAAATACAAATGCTACCACAGCAACTATGGATTCCAAAAACGGAGCAGTTGAGACAACAACAAGCTGTGTGTTCTGGCTTACAGACAAGTCCGGCTATCAGGAGTTTGTTTCTGAAAGACCGCAGGCTGATCCGGTTCATGCGTATTTTAAGGTAAAGACAGAGAATATCGGTTATGGACAGATTACAAAACAGGATGAGGAAAGCGGTGTGAAGCTGTCCGGTGCGGTTTATGGCATCTATTCTGACAGCGGCTGCAAAAATCTTGTGGATAAGCTGACAACAGGCTCGGATGGTAAGGCAAAATCAAAGGCTCTTGTTGCAGGCACTTATTATGTGAAGGAGATTACGGCTCCAAAGGGTTATGTGCTGAGTGACAAGGTTCATACCTTAACAGTAAAGGCAGGACAGACTACTTCCTTTACTGCTACGGACAAAGAGCAGCTTGGGGCAATTACCATTTATAAAGAGGGCGAGGTGCTTTCCGGCTGGAATGGAACAAACTTCACTTATGAAACAAGAAAGCTGCCGGGAGCAACCTTTAAGGTAACAGCAGGAGCAGACATTTACAAGGCAGACGGAACCAAAGTGTATAACAAGGGGGATTTGATTGCAGAAAAACTTGTAACGGGAACTGACGGACAGGTGGTACTTACAGACCTTCACTTAGGAACCTATGTGGTAACGGAGACAAAGAGCATTGACGGCTATACTATCAATACCACACCTCAGACTGTAAAGATTGAGTACAAGGATCAGACGGTCAATGTGCAGTATGAAGCAGCCACTATTCAGAATGCGAGACAGAAAGCGGAAGTATCTGTTGTAAAACAGGATTTTGACACAGCAAATCCTCTTGATGGTGGTAAATACACTCTTTATGCCGGAAATGATATTAAGAATTATGTCGGACAGGTCATCGTGACAAAGGGTACTGCATTACAGACCGTGACAACAGGAGAAGAGGGAAAAGCAGCCTATACATTGGATTTACCGATTGCAAACAGCTACTATATTTCTGAAACACAGGCTCCTTACGGGTATGTCAGAAACAGCAGTGATGTTTACAGTTTCAACTTTAACTATCTTTCCGAAACAACACCAAAGGCAGCATTTTCCCATATCTTTGAGAATGACAGAACAACTGCCAAAATTCATATCTACAAGGTAGATAAGGAAACAGGTGCAGCCGTTCCGCAGGGCGATGCGTCTTTAGAGGGGGCAGTCTATGGTTTATATGCCCGCAATGATATTGTTCACCCGGATGGTGCAACAGGCGTGGTATTTAAGGCAGGAGATTTGATTGCCACACTTACCACAGACAAAAATGGTGAGGCAGAGGTAGATAACCTTTATCTCGGAAATTATTATGTGAAAGAAATTACTCCTTCTGAGGGTTATCTATTGGATGAGGAGGAGCATGACTTAGTGTGTGATTATGAGGGCGATATGGTGGCAGAGGTTTCCAGAAGTACAACTTCTATGGAGCAGGTAATCAAGCAGCCATTCCAGTTAATTAAGGTTTCTGATAATGGAGAGGATACGGAAGCACCATTGCTTTCAGGGGCAGGATTTACAGCTTACCTTAAATCTTCATTATCCGTAAAGGAAGATGGAAGCTATGATTTTGAGTCTGCAACACCTGTTATCATCGGTGCAGACGGAAAGACAGAGATTTTCTCTGATGAAAAAGGTCATGTAGTATCCATTGCAATTCCTTATGGAACTTATGTGGTGATTGAATCTACAACACCTCATAACATGGAAACAATCCGACCTTTTGAGGTAAAAGTTACAGAGAACAATCCTACAACACCTCAGATTTGGAGAGTGTTCATTGACAGGGAGTTTAACGCAAAGCTCCGTGTGATCAAGAAGGATGCGGACACGAAGCAGACAGTTCTTATTCCGAATACGGAGTTTAAGATTTTCAATATGGATACCAACAAATATGTGGAGATGATTACCACATATCCGTCAAAGAAAGTGCATGCTTCATTCTTCACTGATGAAGATGGTGATCTGATTCTGCCGGATGTGTTACCTCTTGGTACTTACCGTATTGAGGAAGTGGCAGCTCCTTATGGTTATGTAATCAATGATGAATATGTTACCGTAATGGTAGATACGGATACTTTCTATGAGATTGATCCTGACACTTATGAAGCAATCATCACAGTAGAGTATGAAGATGCTCCTGCGGTTGGTGAGCTTACGATTGAGAAAAAGGGTGAAGTTCTGGATGCCTATAAGGGCGGTCTGTTTGCAGATTCCGAAGATAAGGAATTTGTCTACAAGGAAGGCAGTCTTTCCGGTGCAAAGTTTGAAGTATATGCGGCAGAGGATATTTTCACAGCCGATATGCAGGTGGATGAAAACGGAAAAAGAACAAAGTATTATTCTGCCGGAGATTTGGTGGCAACACTTGTTACCAGGGAAGATGGAAAGGCAACACTATCTGATTTACCTTTAGGAAGCTATAAGGTTGTGGAAGTGGAAGCACCTTATGGATATGTGCTGAACAGGGAAGAACAGGCAGTAACCTTTGTATATGTGGATGACAAGACTCCGGTAATCAAGGAAAGTATGACTTTTGCAAATGAAAGACAGAAGGTTGACTTATCCATTGATAAACTGGATGAAGAAACCCAAAAAGGAATTGCGGGTGCAGAGTTTGGCTTGTATGCTTCCGAGGACATTTTAAATGTGGATGGCAAAATCATTGTAGAAAAAGATACCCTGCTTGAAGTAGCGGTATCTGATGAAAACGGAGATATTCAGTTTGTAAAGGATTATCCTCTTGGCAGCTATTATGCAAGGGAAATCAAAGCTCCTGCCGGATATGTGTCATGTGATGACATTATCGAATTTGATGCGGAGTATCAGGGACAGGATGTAAAAGCCGTTAAGCTGGAGTCTGAATTTGTAAATACACCTACTACTGTGGAAATCACAAAGACAGACATTACAAGCGAAGCTGAATTATCCGGTGCAACACTTACCGTACTTGATGAAGCTGGTAATGTGATTGATACATGGACTTCTAAAGCAGGAGAGGCTCATGTGATTAAGAGGCTGGAAGCAGGTAAAACTTATGTGCTTCGTGAGGAGTTTGCTCCTTACGGATATTTAAAGGCAACAGATGTGGAGTTTACGGTGGAAGATACCGAAGAAATCCAGAGCGTTGTCATGAAGGATGAAGTGCCTACCGGAACAATCATCATCAATAAGGATGGAGAGTTCTTAACAGACATCAATCTTATCAAGGGACATTGGTATGATTTTGTGTTCGATTATTTCAAGAAGTCCCTTGCAGGTGTAACCTTTGAGGTATATGCAGCAGAGGATATTGTAAGTCCTGACGGACTTGATACAGTTTATTATGCAAAGGACACCCTTGTTGCAGAAATCGTAACAAATGATAAGGGTATTGCAAGCATCGAGAATCTTCCATTAGGTAAGTACTACCTTATCGAAACAATGACTCTGGAAGGCTTTGTGTTAGACAGCGAGCCTATCATGGCAGATTTATCTTATGTGGATCAGTATACCGAAGTGGTTTATGCAGGTATGGAAGTAACCAATGAAAGACAGAAGGTACAGGTAACTGTAATCAAGACAGATGCAGAGACTAAGAAAGAGCTTGAGGGAGCAATTTTTGGTCTTTACGCTGCTGAGGATATTGTAAATACAGACGGTAAGGTTATCGTGGCAAAAGATACCCTTGTGGAAAAAGCTGTGACAGGTACAGACGGCAAGTGTGTATTTGTGAGTGACCTTCCTCTTGGACAGTATTATGTGAAAGAGATTGAAGCACCAAAGGGATATGTACTGAATGAGGAAATTTTTGCATTAGACGCTTCTTATCAAGGCGATGATGTAAAGGTGATTGAGCTGGAGGCTGCCTTTGCAAACTATCCTACAAAGCTTGAAATCTCCAAAACAGACATTACCGGGGAATATGAGTTAAAGGGTGCAACCCTTTCCATTATCGACAAAGACGGTAATGTAGTGGAAACATGGAAATCTGACGGAGAGACTCACTACATCGAGCGTATTCCGGTTGGAGAGTATATCCTTCGTGAAGAAGCAGCACCTTATGGCTATAAGATTGCAGGTGAAGTGAAGTTTACTGTGGAGAACACAGTAGAAATTCAGAAGGTATCCATGAAGGACGAGCTTGTAAGCGGTAAAATCGTCATTGAGAAAACCGATGAAGTGACAGGCAAGGGGATTGCAGGTGTCGAATTTGAAATCCGTGACAAAGATGGTAAGGTAATCGAAACACTTGTAACGGACAAGAATGGTCACGCAGAATCTAAGGAACTTCCGATTGCTGTATTTAAGGATGGCAATTTCATAGAGGACATCAAATACTATGTTGTGGAGACAAAAGCGGCAGACGGTTATATCCTTGACAGTACACCTCATGAGGTAGTATTGCAGTATGACGACGAAGCACCGGAGGTTGTGACTTATACACTCAGCTTAACGAACAAGTCTACGGAACCAAAGCTCCCTCAGACAGGAGATGACATGAATCCGTGGCTTTATGCAGGTATTGGACTTGCTGCTATTATTGCTGGTGTGTTTACTTTCCGTAAGAAGAAAAATAAGTAGTTTTTTCTTGGCTCTGTTAGCATAATGTATATGCTAATAGAGCCAATTTACATAGAAAAAACAATAAAGTCATGATAAAATAAAAATTATGATTTATATAACGTAATGAAAGGTTGATATAGAATGAAGAAAAATAGGAAAATTAAGAGATTTATTTCTTCCATAAAGGAAGGGATAGAAACATTTATTGATAAGCTGAATTGGCATTATATTGTAATTGCTCTGATTATTATAGTGGGGATTAGTGTTTTAGTTTGTTCATATTGGATAACTGATTCGGATTTGAAAAATATTGCAGTAGGGTTAGGAACAGGAATTGTTACCTCGGCGTTGGTTACACTTTGTATTGATCTTATGAATGCTAAAATAGAACAAAGTAAATTAGTAAAATATAAGAGATTGTTATTAAATCCGTTAAGTAATGCAATAAAAACGCTATATGTGCAAATTGCGTTGAGTGTCAATGAGTATCGAGTAAGGGAAGAAAAGGGGCATTACTTTTTACTTCCGCTGGAAGATACAAAAGAACTTTCACATTTCTTCAATGAAATGAAAGAAATTGATATAGAAAGTGTTGGTGATGAAAAAAAGAAAAATAGACTTGTGGATTTCATTTCGGTTCCATCAGTGTATTTAAAAGAAGTGATTAGCCAATACGAAGGATTACCTTTTGAAAGTTTGATATTAGACAACATTATAACGCAAGAAGAATATGACCAGTTAAAGCGTTTTACCTTAGTAAATGAGTGTAAGAAATGTCTTGGTATATTAGGTGAGAAAACTCTATCTGAAAAAGATAAGTTTAACACAAGTGTTCAGTTACTTCATTGTATGATGTTGTTTATTAACAGATTGCTGAGAATATTTGACTTTATTGCTTTGAAAATTGAAACAGAGAATGATGGTATTAAGAAACATTTAGATGATATATATTACAATGAAGTATATCAATTTTCTGATGAATATATTGAGCAATGGGAAGAAAGAGCAGAGGCAGAAGCAGAATATTATGCGGAACATCCTGAACTGTTGGAAGACGCAGAGGAAAGTGAAGAAGAACAGTTGCACAGAAAAGTAAATACCGCAATTTGGGCAGGAGATGTAGAAACAATAAAGGAATGCTTTCCTCAGATTGACAAGAATAATAAACAGATACAGTCGGAATTGACTTGGAGTGTTGCAAAGGATGTTATGAAAGATAAGGTATTACGAGAACTGTATTTCCAAAAGTATGGAATAAAGTATAAAGTGAGAAAAGACAAGAGAAGAAAGAAGTAGAACTATTAAGCCGAGGAAGAGTCCCCGGCTTTTCTTTTACCCTAAATGCGAGAAGGAGTTAAAAATATGTTGATTATTAAGCGAGGAATTCCCCCTTAGTGCATAAGAGGGATTTTATTTAAAAACAGTATAGTAAATTGATTGAGCCGAGGAGACACCCCCTGGCTCTTTTTCATGTAAGAAGGAGGACAATAGTTTTTTATGATGAAATATGAAATATTCAGGGAAGTGGTGGCAGATACATTCCAGAATTATTTGCCGGAAGAATATAAAAACATGGAAATGAAGATTGTTTCGGTAAACAAGGTCAACCGTATGATGGACGGTATTAACCTGATTGGAAATGGGGAAAAAGCAGTTTCACCTACCATTTATATCAATGATATGTATGATCATTACACGCTTTGCAACGATTTGCAGGAAGCAATTCAGTCTGGGGCAGACAGAATGGTAGAAGCATTTAAGAAGTGTCCGGAAGTGCCGGCAATCGGATTTGCAGAGGCAAAGGACAATATTGTATTCCAGCTTGTAAATACGGAGCAGAACAGGGAAATGCTTGCAGAAGTTCCCCATCGTGAGTTTCAGGATTTGTCCATTATTTACCGCTGGGTAGTAAAAGTGGATGCAGAGGGTATTCAGAGTACCGTAGTAAAAAACGGACTGGCAGAGCAGTTTGGAGTAAATGAGGAACAGTTGTTTAAGCTGGCGGCAGAAAATACAAGAAGAATTTTCCCACCTTGTATAAAGTCCATGAATGAAGTGCTTCTGGAAATGTTTGAAAAGGACGGAATGCCGAGGGAAATTGCAGAAATGATGTTAGGGGAAATGCCCGCAGACAGGATGATGTATGTGATTTCCAATGACAGGGGAATCAATGGTGCAATCTCCATGCTTTATGAAGATAAGCTCCATTCACTTGCAATGGAACTGGAAAATGACTTATATATTCTTCCGTCATCTGTGCATGAAGTTATCGCAGTATCGGTTGATATGGGAGAACCGTATGAGCTGGCTCAGATGGTTTCGGAAATCAATATGGATCAGGTTGCGTTGGAGGAAAGATTATCCAATCAGGTCTACCATTATGACAAGGATTTACGCAAGGTAAGTCTTGCGACAGATACTCCAAATAAGAGGTTGGACGGAATTGTAGCTGAGCCGCCAATGGTATATGAGGCAAAGCAGTCCAGATAGGGGGCTTATGGAAAAGGAAGTAAAAGAGGTTACGATGGAGGAACTGAAAAAGCTGATACAGTCACAGGAAGGAGAGTTCCTTATTCGTGTGGAACCGGGAGAGGGGGATACCGATGGGTATGCAGAACCCGTTTCAACTTGAGGTGGTGTCTGTAAGGCTGGTAAGGGATGCCCCTGTCCTGTCAGAGCAGAAGATAACCGGTCCTGAAAGTGCCGTATCCGTTGTAGGTGAGCTGCTTTGTGAAATGGACAGGGAGGTTGTCTGTATTATCAATCTGAAATCAGACGGAACACCGATTAACTGCAATTTTGTAAGTATGGGGACAATCAATCAGAGCATTGTGGAGCCGAGGGAGCTTTTTAAGAGTGCGGTGCTTTCCAATGCGGCACAGATGATAATGGTGCATAACCACCCCAGCGGCAATCTGGAGCCTTCCAAAGAAGATACCATGATAACGGACAGGGTACTGAAGCTGTCTGCCCTGATGGGAATACCACTTGCAGACCATGTGATTGTGGGAGGGGATAATACAAGGTATTTCAGCTTTAAGGAAAAGGAACTTTTGAAAATGCCTAAAATTTCCCTGACACAGAATTATCAGTACCTTGATTTTGAAGAATCAGCTATGGTAGCGGAACGGGGAAGGAGCAGGTGATGCTATGGAGGAAAGAAACAGTTTTACGAAAGAGGAGCTTGCCATTGCAAAGAGTGTGGATTTAACCGATGTGGCAAGATACCTCGGTTATACCGTGAGAAAGGTTGGAAATTATCACAGCCTGAAAGAAATGGATTCCATCCGCATTTATAACCGTAAAAGCTGGTATCGCTGGTCACGGGAATATGACAAGGGCGAGAACGGAGGCTCACAGATAGATTTCCTACGGGTATTTGCAGGAATGGAAGTAAAGGAAGCTGTGTTCTGGCTGCTTGATTTTGCCGGGTATCGAAGATGTGAGGGATGGAAACCAAAAGCATCCATTGTTGAACCAAAGGCAGAGGCGGAAAGAAAAACGTTTATTCTTCCATTGGCTGCAACCGACAACCGTTATCTGTACCGGTATCTCATGGAAGAAAGAAAGCTGTCAAAAGAAACAGTTGATGTATTTGTGAAAGCAGGTCTTATCTATGAGGAACGAAGCTATCACAACATTGTATTCATGGGAAATGACAAAGCCGGAAATACGCACTTTGCAAGTATGCGGGGTGTATTTGACAGAGATGGAAAAGGCTTTAAATGTGATGTGGCAGGAAATGATAAGAATTACGGCTTTAACATTTGGAATGGGGAAAGCAGGGAGCTTGTGGTTTTTGAGGCTGCAATCGATCTGATGAGTTATGCAGACATTTATAGTGATTTTGAGAGTAACAAGCTGGCATTGGGAATGGTATCTGATGCACCGCTTGTTACTTTTTTGCAGGAACACCCTCAGATTGAAACCATTAAATTCTGTCTTGATAATGATAAGGCGGGCAGGGTGGCAACAGAAGCACTTATGCAGAAGTATTATGAGCTTGGTTATGAGGTTGAGGATTGTCCACCACCCAAAGATTATAAGGATTACAACAAATGGCTGCAGGAGGCGAGAAAAGAAGATTTACAGATGGGAAGGTGCATGGAGATGGCAAGATAGGTGTCAACTGAAAATATTGACTCATTTTCGGAAAGTCAACTGAAAAAGTCGACTCATTTTGAAAAAGTCAACTGAAAAAGTGAGTTGACATGATGAGGTCAGATTTTTTCCGGGTGGCAGAGGAATCAGAAGTCAACTGAAAATGTTGACTCATTTCGGAAAAGTCAACTGAAAAAGTCAACTTATTTTATAAAAGTCAACTTAAAATATGAGTTGACTATATCTATGAAGCGGGGTTTTAGGGGCAGTCCCCTAACCAGAGGCACTTGTATTACAAAGTGCGTATCTGGCAAATTCCCATAGGAATTTGGGCGGGAGGGAAGCCTTGGAATGAAACTAAGAACAGTTAAGAGGAGGTGGTAGCGTTGGACTTAATTGATGTGAATATTGGACGGCTTCCGGAAGTGGAGATAAAGGGACATTACGGAGTGTTTACAGAGCTGCGTGTGGATAAGAGTACCATTCCGGAGGGTGTCAACTGCTATGAACTCAGGCATGGTGATGATGACAGTTATCCGGCAGCGTTAGAGGAAAATGTCAGGGTAGACTACTTTGGTGCAGTCCTTATGACTGATAAGATGGAATTAGGGAATGACGGTTATGTGGCGCTTACCTTTGATGATTTCGGATATACCGGGGAAGAATTATCCATGCCGGAGTATAGGGCAAATTATGGGGAAGAACCGGAACTGTTTTCTGCTTCTGCGGAGCTTGTGGAATTTATGGATACCAATGATATGCTGTTTCATCTGTCAGAAAAGGAAGCAGAGGTACTGCTTAATTATCTGAGTGGGCATGATTTTATCTTAGGACACAAGGATGGAAAGCTGTTTCGTGGCGATTTGGATTACGCACAGGACACGATCAGATGGCTGGAGGACACGATTGATGATGCGGTAGATTTTGTCTGCCAGTGTAACGATGACCTGATAAAAACAGCACAGGCAGAGTTGGAAAACCCGGAAAATTTCATTGATTTTGTAAATAAAAAGAGCAGACTGGATTCCCTGTGGGAGGATGAAAGGGTGCTGGATGCCATGTTTGACCGCACGAAATACGGGAAAGAGATTGAGAAGCTGGCAGAAACGCTGGTGGAGGAATTTTTGACCGGTATGAGGGCAAAGGGCGGAGTCGGAGAGGCAGTGAAAAAGCTGACAGAGGCGATAGGAAGTGCAACAGATACGTTACAGGAGAAAAATGTGGAGCAGATGCAGAGGTCAGGGAAGGTGAGGTAAATGGCAGGAGATAAGAAAACGGTGGTAAAGCCTTTCCGCATGACACAAAAGGAGGCTGACAGGCTTCGTGACTGTGCGGAAGGCAGGGGATTAAAGGAATCGGAGTATATCCGGCTTCTGCTTTCCCAAAAGCCGAATGATTACCCGGAAATCCGTATCCTTCTGCGTGAATTGATCAATGAAGTGAATGCCATAGGCAACAACATCAATCAGATTACAAGGAACCATAATTCAAAGCTGTACCGGGAGGAGGACAGGGAGCTGCTGACCGCATATATGAAAAAACTGAATCTGTTGGTAAAGGAGGCAGTAGAAACGATTGGCAATCAGTAAGATACTCTATATCGGTGACTGTGGTTCCGGTTATGCAGGTAAGCATTTGAAGCAGGCTCTTGACTATATCGTGGAGGAACACAAGACGGGTGAGGGGAAGTGGGTGGCTTCCCTGAACTGTCAGGTGGATAATGCCTATGAACAGATGCGTAAGACGAAACAGCACTTTGGCAAGACAGACCAGAGGCAGGGGTATCACATGATCATTTCTTTTGCAGAGGGTGAGGTGGATGCCGAAACTGCCTTTGAAGTCATTGGGCGATTTGCAAAAGAATATTTGGGACAGGACTATGAAGCGTTGTATTCGGTACATGACAATACGGAGCATATTCACGGACATTTGATATTCAATAGTGTGAGCTTTCGTACCGGAAAGAAATACCGTTATGAAAAGGGGGATTGGGCGAAGAAAATCCAGCCCATTACGAACCGGCTTTGTGAGGAGTATGGTTTGTCCACCATTGAAATTTCCGAGGACAGGGCAAGACCGTCAGAGAATTATAAGGAATGGAATGATTTTCGTGATGGCAGGTTTGTGTGGGCAGATATGATTAAGAGGGATATAGATGCCTGTATCATGCAGGCGGCAACTTATGAGTCTTTTCTGTCCATGCTGTCGGATATGGGATATGAAATCAAAAATGCCAGCCGCAGCGAGGGAAAATATCTTGCCATTAAGCCGATGGGTCTGATGAGATTCAGGCGTTGCAAAAGTCTTGGAGAAAATTATACGGAGGAGCGTATCCGTGAAAGGATTGAAACAGAAAATCTGTCCACCTATCGCAAGTTGTCTAAGGAGCAGGAACCAAAGATTATAAGGTGCAGGGTAAAACGGTATAGAAGGGCAAAGATGTCCGGTGTGCAGAAAAAATACTTCGCAAGGCTGTACAGATTAGGATTGCTAAAAAAGCGTCCGTACAGTCAGGCTTGGAAGTACAGGGATGACATTCGCAAAATGCAGAAATTGCAGGAGGATTATCTGTTTCTTGTAAGGCATGATGTAAAAACGGCGGCTGGTGTTGCTGTGGTTGCAGAGAGTATGACGGATAAGAAAAAGGATACCTCCAGAGAAAAAAGCCGGATATTTAAGGAACGGGCAAGAATGAAGCCACTTTTTGATATAGTGGCGGAGCTGGAGGAGCTTCGGGAGTTGGAGCTGTGCTACAAGAGAGGCGAAGTGCTGTTTCAAAAGGAGCATGAGCGTTACACGGAGCTTTCGGATAAACTTTCAAAGGAAGGGTATTCGGTGGAGCAGATAGACGGGTTAAAGCAGCATTATAAAAATGAGATTGCAAGGGTTCGTGATAAGGAAAAGGCAGTAGCAAAAGAAGAACGTATTGCAAAGCGTATTTTAGCAGACCTTATGAGTACGGATACCGGAAAAGAGCAGTCGAAGGAAAAGGAACAGAACAAAGAAGTGGAGAAAAGCAGACAGCCTATTTTATAAGGTTGTTTTTTTATGCCATTGAAAGGAGGGAGCAGATGCAGGAGAGAGCAAAAGTGAGCAGTATGGATTTAAAGGCACACATGAACAACCTGCGAAAGAATCCTAAATTTACGGAGGAGATATTAAGGCTTGTGGAATCAGACTTACAGTATGGTCTTTCCATAGAGGAAACAGAGCTGTATACCTCAAAGCGGTTTGATTATGCACAGATGAAGGTGTATTCCGCTTGTTTAAGAAACGGATACCCGGAGGATGTGAGGGACTGTATCACGAGGGAAGGTCTGACAGGCGAGCAGATGGCGGTTGCCCTTGAATTTTATGAAAAGGGTGTACCGCTGAAAACCATAGCAGAGGTTACGGAAAACAGTAGCCATACAGCCTTTGCGATGAAAAAGCTGTTTCAGAGCATTGTAAGTAAGGTGCAGGCGGCAGAAAGCACAGTACAGGCACAGGAGGAGTATGCAAAGGAACTGTTGGAGCAGATTAAGTCGGTGGTGGAAAAGATAGAGTTTCAGGAAAAACGCTATGATGCCCTGAATGAAAAGCTGAAGGAATTGCAGACTGCCGGACAGGACGCAAAGATTCAGAACAATCTTTTAAACCAGCTTGCGGAAAAGGACGGTATGCTTGAAAAACAGCAGAATGAGTTAAATGAAGCAAGAGGTACGATTGCAAGGCTCAGGAATGAAATGGATGGGATCAGAAAGGAGAAGGACAGATTGGAGAAGCATACAGAGGAAATGGAAAGAGAAGCTGCCGCAAGGGGCAGTGAACCAAAGCAGGAGCCGGAAAAAGAAGTAACGGATAAAAAGGAGATGGTGCAGAAAACGGAACAGGCAGAGAAAAAGCAGGTTGAAATGAAACAGGATGCACCTGTATTTCCCGCCTTTCCGGGCGTAGGCTACAATGTGGCAGTTTTGGATGGAAGCGGTAAAATTGTATCCTTTATGCCCGTAGAGCGTATGGAACGCAAGAAAGACAGAAGTAGTGTGTCGGCGTTGTTCTCCCGACTTGTTTTCAAAAAGAAAATTGACATTGTGAAGCTGGTTGCGGAAAAAGACCTTGAACTGAAGCAGCTTGTCCAGATACGAAACGCCATTGAAAAAGGCTTGAGTGAGGAGCAGCTTTTGGTGCTTATCAATCATCAGATTCCGGCAGAGCAGATGGAGGAGATTATCAATATCGCTGTCTATGAGAATAAGCAGAAGCAGGAGGGATAATGCATGAGTTTGGTTGCAGTAGCGGAAACAGCAGACCTGATAAACAGTAAGCAGGCTGTGTTATCGGAAACAGACAAGGAGTTTGTCATGCAGTTTGCCTTTTCCACAGACGATAAGGAACTGACTAATAAGCTGATTGATGAGCTTATAGAGGATGATGCTGATAAATGGGCTGTGATACAGAAGTACAGCGTGTTAATGGGGGCACAGCCGGACTGGATCAGAAGGATTGAAAATCTGCTGGTGGCATTGGAAATGTACCGTGTGCAGGAAGAAAAGGCAATACAGACATTGTCTGAGCTTCTGACTGCCTATGGAGCTGATTTGTCGGTGGAAGAAATTAAGGAAATGTCAACGGATAAGGTCAGGGAACACATTGAGAAGAAAGAAACCATGACCAGATAGGAAGGAGGAAACAGATGTCAGAGGAAATTCAGCAGGCGGTGCAGATTATCCGTGTTGCCTATGACGGAATTGAGATTGCAATGAAAATCGGAAGCGGCTCTATTGAGCAGATGAAAAGGGCGATTGATTTTCTCATTGCTATTTTGGACCATGAAAAGACAATGGGAAAGACCGATATGCGTAAGCTCTTAATGAAGGGCGGCGATTTACAGGTGCTTCAGTTTGCAACAGGGGATATGAAGCAGGTCGAAAAGATGGCAAAGAAGTATGGAATCCTTTACTCCGTACTGCCAGACATCAATAAGAAGGACGGTATGAGTGAGGTTATCTTCCATACGGAGGCAGTACCGAGGGTAAACATGATGGTACAAAAGTTAAAATCAGCAAGGATTGCAACCTTCGATGATTACCTGAAAAATGGTGATGAAAAGGAACTGGAGAAGGTCATGTCTTTTCTGAAGGGGCAGAAAAAGGGAAACGATAATCTCCACACGGCAGAAGCCGCCAGAGCTGGGGAAGCCTTAGAGGGGCTGATGGAAAAGGTCGGTATGTATGCAATGGAAAAGCAGAGTGTCAGTGTGGAGGATATTAAGGAGAACTTTCATACCACAACGGAGCAGGCAGAAAAAGTAGTCGGTCAGCTTGAAAAGATTGGTGTACTTGATAAGGATGATAACGGTCAGCATAAGGTTATCATGGATAAGGATGCCTTTCTTAACCGTATCAGGGGATATAAGGAGCTTGCACAGCGTATGCAGAACATTTCTGCGGCACAGGATAAGAACCTTGTGGATATTACCATTACGAAAAAACTAATCATAGAGGAAAATGATCGTGCTGTTAAGACAAGAGTACCGGGAATGTATGGCGATAATGCAAGGTATATCTGGATTAACAAGGATAATGCAATGGATATTCACGATGGAAAAACCATTCTTTCCTTCCTTGACTGCGATAAGGACTATAAGCTCTATTCAGAGGATAACCGTGTAGTCGGAACCATGAAGGGCAGGGACTTATATGAAGGTCATTATGACAGTGTGGCGGCAGAGGTCAGAAAGCGTTATAAGGAAGCAGAGAGAAAAGCGGCAGCCATGAAAACAAAGCAGAAAGCTCCCGCACCGAAAAAGAGGTAGCTGCCTATGGTTCCTAAGAAGAAAAAAGTATCACTATGGTTCGTTATTCTTGGTGCCATTTTGTCAGGATATGCAGGGTATCTGCTAAATGGGGCATGGGAGCCGGGCGGGGATATAAATTCCTTTTTGGAGTCGTTCAATCAGGTATGTGCCGCACCGTTTGGAAATTATTATAATGAGAGAACAGTAAAAGCGATAGTCATAGCCTTGATGGTATATGCTGTCGCTTTGCTTATGTATGTCACAAGTCAGAGGAGCTTCATGCCGGGGAAGGAATTTGGTACGGCAAGGTTTGAATCGCCACAGTTTGCCAATAAGATTCTGATGGATAAGGATGCTTCTTTTAACCGTATCCTCAGTCAGAATGTGAAGATGTCCCTTGATTTCAGGCGGTTGAAGCTGAATGGCAATATCCTAATATGTGGAGGTTCCGGAGCCGGAAAGACCTTCTATGAGGTAAAGCCCAATCTGATGCAGATGCCCCGTAACTGTTCCTTTATCTGCACCGATCCCAAAGGGGAAATCCTTAGAAGCTGCGGACAGATGTTAAAAGATAACGGCTACAATGTGAAGGTCATCAATCTCTTGGAAATGGATAAATCAGACTGTTACAATCCCTTTTCCTATCTGAGAGAGGAAACTGACATTGTAAAGCTGATTACCAATCTTATCTCCAACACCACACCAAAGGGAGCAACCCCATCCGATCCGTTCTGGGAAAAGGCAGAAGGGTTGTTTTTGCAGGCAATCTTCTATTATGTGTGGCTGGAAGAACCACCGGCAAGAAGAAATTTTGAAACAGTTTTAAAGCTGCTTGGGGAAGCGGAGGTTACGGAGCAGAATAAGCCTTCCAGACTGGACATTCGTATGAAGTTCCTGGAAGAAACCTCACCGCTTGGCTCGGCACATCCGGCAGTAAAGCAGTACAACAAATGTATGCGTGGTGCAGGCGATACGGTCCGTTCCATTATCATATCGGCAAACTCAAGACTTGCCTTTCTGGAAAACAAACAGGTTCTCCGTATGCTGTCAAGGGATGATTTAAACCTTGCAGAGCTGGGGATTGGTGTGAATGGGGACGGAGAAACAAAGACGGCGTTATTCTGTGTCATACCGGATAGTGATAAGTCTTATAACTTCATCATTGGTATGCTCTACACACAGATTTTTCAGGAGCTTTACTATCAGGCAGACTTTAACTGCGGTGGCAGACTTCCGATTCATGTGACTTTTATGTTAGATGAATTTGCCAATGTCGCATTGCCGGATGACTACTGTTCCCTGCTTTCTACCATGCGAAGCAGGGAGATTTCCAGTATCATCATCATTCAGAACTTTGCACAGCTAAAGGCATTGTTTAAGGATACATGGGAAACAATTCCGGGCAACTGCGATACCTTTATTTACTTGGGTGGAAATGAACAGAGTACCCACAAGTACGTTTCAGAGCTGCTTGGTAAGGGTACGATTGATAAGAAGTCAAGTGGGGAAACCAAAGGCAGACAGGGAAGCTCCAGCAGGAACTATGATGTACTTGGCAGGGAGTTATTTACGCCGGATGAAGTAAGAAAGCTTGACAATAAGAAATGTCTTATCTTTATCCGTGGTTTTGATCCGATTATGGATAACAAGTATTTGCCATTCGGACACCCGGCATTTAATCAGACCGCTGACGGAAAAGGAAAGCCGTATGTTCATGCTTTGACAAATAAAGGGGCAGTAAAGGAACTGCCGTACCGGATTCTGACACCTAAAGCAGTAGCCTATTATGAGAGCTTAAAGGAAAAGGGCGAAAATGTGTATATTGATACCCTGACCTATGAGGAATTTGGAGTGTTGACAGACCTGGATATGAAAAAGCGGTTTTTAAGCCTTGACGAAAAGGAACAACGGGAAAGACTGTACCGTGAGCAGGAGAATGAGTTACAGTATGCACCGGAAGCTGTGCAGCCTGTTGTTACGGAAAAGAAAGCTGAACCAAAGCAGGAAAAACGCAGATTAGTCGGGGAAGATACGATTATGAACCGTATGGCACAATGGCAGTACACAAAGGAACAGAAAGAGGAGCTTCACAAGATGATGGCTCTTGGTATGTCAAAGGCAGAGATACTTGCAGTTTTTTATCCGGAAACCGATGTGCTGAAAATGAGGGAAATCAGACGCACTTACCGGGCAGTTAAGAATATGGCAGAGTAAATATTCAGGCTATGCAATGGTCTGATTTTTTTATGCCTGAAAGGAGGTGGTTCAGGCAACAACGCACCGGAGAAAGCCCGGTTTACTTTCATTACGGGATTATCCCGATTTCATAAATAACAGATAACAAGACAGAAGGGGATGTGTACCATTCCATTCGGAGAATGAGCCGGATTGGAATGATACAGATTCCTTTCCGTCTTTTCTCCGTTCTGTCCAACACAGAAAAAAGGAGATTAGAAATTATGCGTAAAGTAGAAAACACAGTAGTAGAAAAGAAGGCAGCAAAAGGTTTATCCAAAGTAAAGAAGGCAGTAGTGGCAGCCTGTGGTGCAGGCTATATGGCGATGAATGCCATGCCTATGACAGTATTTGCGGCACAGGCGGGTACTCAGGCAATCACACAGCCTCTTGATAACTTAAAGACGCTCGTCATTGCCATTATCGGTGCGGTGGGTGTCATCATCCTTGCAAAGAATGTCATGGAATTTGCACAGGCATACCAGCAGCAGGATTCTTCCACTATGAACTCCGCATTAAAGGGCATTGTTGCCGGAACTATGATGGCAGGTATTTCCACAGTTCTTACCTTCCTCGGCTTCTAAGAGAAATGAAAACTAGACAGACAGGAGGACAGCAGAAACGTGTTGTCCTCTTAACCGTAGGAATGAGGTGAGAATTAAGTGGATATATTTAAATTAGGTGATAAAATCCTTGCTCTTTTGGAAATGGTATTCGGCTTTTGGAATAACCAGATTTCATTGGTATTTGCCATGCTTGGACAGTCACCTGTTGATTTCAAGGGTGGAGGTCCATGGGCAGCGATAGAAGCAGTCAATCCGATTTTTGTTGCGGTAGGTTCTTCCCTTGTGGTGCTGTTCTTTGTCATAGGGTTCTGCTCGGAAAGTGTGGATGTCAAAGAGGAGATGCGGTTTGAGGTAATCCTTAGAATGTTGATTAAGCTGGCACTTGCAGAGTGGTTCGTGGCAAACTGCGTTACCATAATGAAGGCATTTTTCACAACCATAGGAAACCTTGTCAATGCCCTGACAGCAGGGACAAGCACCACATTAGCAATCGACAGTACACAGGCAGATATTATTAAGAATCTTGGATTTGGAGAAAGTCTGATTATGCTGATACTTGCGGCTCTTTTATCCGTAATCATAATTATCTGTGGTTTCTTTATGATTTACAATGTGTACTTTAGATTCTTAAAGCTCCTTGTCATTGTTCCGATGGGAGCCATTGCTTTTTCCACAATGGGCGGGAACAGAACCGTGAGCAATACAGTCGTAACCTATTGTAAATATTTCTTATCCGTATGCTTTGAAGCAGTCACAATGGCATTGGCGATTGTGGTGTGTAATGCTTTTATCAATGCAGGCTTACCGTCCTTTACGGGCAGTTATGCGGACTGGGCACAGACACTCATCTATCTGTGTGAAATGACATTTACGATTGCACTTACGGTGGGAAGTGTCAAAGGGGCGCAGTCATTAACAAGTAAGGCACTTGGATTGTAGGAGGTAGCAGAATGGAAAAGACATTGGAATTTGAGCCATTTCTGACGCATATTCCGTTTCCAGTAAAGCTGGAGATAAAGAGCTATCCGAAGACGAATCATCTCTATATCGGGATTATTGATGTTTCAGAAATGGGTACGGAGCCGTATGGAAACATTACGGTGAATCTCGGACAGGTGCCGGATTACTGTGGTTATGTGGATATGAAATATATGCCTGAATTGGAGGATTTCATTAAGGACAATCATTTAGGGGAGTTCACCGGACTGACAAAAAGAAGCGGATTATTTGACTATCCGCTTTATCTGTTCAATGCAGACAGACTTCGTGAGCTGTGTCCGGAGCAGATGGCAGCCTATGAGCATGGCATTGGGATCACAGGTAAAGAGCAGGACAAAGAAAAAAGCAGATAGGAGTGAGAAAATTGGTAATTGAGATTAACAAGGACATTGACCGTTATAAGGAATCGGTTGTTATGGGACTGACTGCAAAGCAGCTTATCTATTCCATTGCTTCGGTAGTTGCAGGTGGTGGCATAGTCCTTCTTTTATATCCATATATTGGCTTGACACCCAGCGTATATGTGGCGATTCCGGTGGTGGCACCGATTGCTCTTGGCGGCTTTTATTCCTTTAATGGCATGAGCTTTTATGAGGTTATGGGAAGAAAGCTCCGCATGATGTTTGTGAACCGTCCGTTGACCTATGTTTCCACAGAGGGGGAAGCAGTCATAAAAGAGTGCCAGCAGGCGGAAATGTCAAAGAGTAAGACAGATAAAAAGAAAAAGGGTAAGCAAGCCCCGAAAACAAAGGAAAATCAGGAGGAGTTTGAGGCTATGAAGAAAAAGACAAAGAATATGCTGATCGGAGTGTTGGCAACTATGGTACTTGCTGTTATTGGTGTGGTTATCTACAAGGCAAGACAGTAGGTGAGAAGCAATATGAAATAAGAATATCCTGACTTTTTAAGGTTGGGCAGTTCTGGTTTTAGCGGCCGGAATTGTCCGGCTGCGGAAAGTGAGGTCAAATTGGGTTTATTTACAGACGGATTTAAAGAGTTAAAAAAAGCAAGTGAACCGCTTTACAAGACTCCAAAATCCATACAGGAAACCATTGAGATTATGAAGGTGGCTGAAAACGGTATCTTTGAAGTGGCAAGAAACCGTTTCTCGAAGTGTTACCGTTTTCAGGATATAAATTATACAACCACTAATGAAACAGAGCAGATTGATATTTTTGAGAGATACTGCAAGTTCTTAAATTCCCTTGATGTCTGTTTTAAGATTACCATTAACAATAAAAACAGGGATATGCAGAAGGTAAGGGAATATGTGTTTTTGCAGGAGAAAAAAGATGCTTTTAACATTTTCCGAAGAATCTACAACAAGATTATGGAGAAGAAAATCCATGAGGGAAGACAGGGCATTGAGCAGGAGAGATATTTAACCATTACCATTGAGCGTAAGAATTTTGAGGAAGCGAAGGCACAGTTTGCTACCATTGAAGCAACGATCCATAAGGAATTTAATGAGCTGGGTGCTGAGATTGTGCCGCTTTCCGGCAATGAGCGTATTAGGGTATTGCATGACTTCTATCATTTGGGAGAGGAGGGCAGCTTTAATTTTGATATAAAGGAAGCACGAAGGGGAGGTGCAGACTTCCGTAACGACTTGTGCAATAAGATGTTACAGTTTTTTCCTGATTATTTTAAGGATGATAAGAAGTTTTGCAGGGCATTGTTCATCAAGAAATATCCGTCCAGCCTGTCTGACCGATTCCTTAACGAGATTACTTCCCTTCCGGTACACTCCATTACAAGTATTGATGTTGTACCCATTCCAAAGGATATGACAACCAAAATCCTGCAAAAGAAGTATCTCGGTATTGAATCTGACATTATCAAGCAGCAGAGGGTAAGAAATAAAAACAACGATTTTTCTTCGGAAATCTCTTACAACAAGCGTATTGAGAAAAAAGAGATTGAGGAAATCATGGACGATGTAAGGGACAATGACCAGTGTCTTTATTATGTGGCAGTTACCATTGTCCTTATGGCTGATTCCAAAGAGGAATTAGACAGTATGACCGAAACGGTGGAAACCATCGGCAAGAGAAATTCCGTTACCATTGAGGAGCATTACCTCAAACAGAGAGAGGCATTAAATACAGCACTTCCTATCGGCGTGAGACAGGTGGAAACCATGCGTACCATGCTGACACAGAGCCTTGCTGTTTTGATGCCTTTTAATGTGCAGGAATTGAATGACGGAACCGGATGTTATTACGGTATCAATCAGGTATCGAAGAATATCAACATCGGCAACCGTAAAAAGCTGATTAACGGTAACGGGTTCGTGTTTGGTGTTCCGGGTAGTGGAAAATCCTTCTTCTGTAAAATGGAAATGGGAAATGTATTTCTTGGCACAGAGGATGAAATCATCGTGATTGATCCAATGAACGAGTATTTTGACATTGCCCACACCTATGGCGGAACGGTTGTCAATATGTCCACTTATACGGATAACTATGTAAATCCGCTGGATATGGATGTCTGGAGTCTTGACTTAAACGACAGCAAGGGTATGATTCGTGAAAAAGGCGAATTTATGCTTGGTCTTTGTGAGCAATGTATGGGTGAGAGTCTTAATTCCCGTCAGAAGTCTATCATTGACCGCTGTATCAGGAAGCTGTATATTGAGATTGCACGAAGCAGGGAAAAATATGTACCTGTAATGTCCGATTTCTATGAGATTTTAATGAACCAGCCGGAGGAGGAAGCAAAGGACATTGCACTTTCCTTAGAGCTTTTTGTCAATGGTTCCCTTAACATCTTCAATCATCAGACCAATGTGGATGTGGACAACCGTTTTACGGTCTATGGTATCCGTGACTTGGGTACGGAGCTTAGTCCGATTACAATGCTGGTAATGATGGAGAGTATCCAGAACCGTATCATTGAGAACGGTAAGAGGGGCGTGGCAACATGGCTCTATATTGACGAGTTCCATGTGCTTCTTAATTCCGAGTATTCAGCGAAGTATTTACAGCAGCTCTGGAAAAAAGTGAGGAAGCAAGGGGGATTGTGTACGGGTATTACTCAGAACGTCGTTGATCTTTTGCAGAACTACACAGCGACAACCATGCTTGCCAATTCGGAGTTCGTTGCCCTCTTAAAACAGGCAAACACAGACAGTTTCAAAATGGCAGAGGTTATCGGTGTATCAGAGGCACAGTTACGCTTCGTGACGAATACCCAGAGTGGTATGGGACTTATGAAATGTGGTAATGTGGTGATTCCTTTTGACAATACCATTGAAAAGGGAACGGACCTTTATAATCTCTATAATACTAATATCCACGAGAAGATAGAAGAAGAAAAAAAGCAATTAAATTGTTCTAACAACTGTGGATAGTATATGGAAAATATATCATTAGTCTGCTATACTAAAAAGAAAAAGGAGGCGTTAGTGTGTTAAAAAAAATGCCAGTATGCAGACTGATGATTTCTTGCCCTTCTGATGTTAAGACGGAGATAGAAATTATAAATAAAGTTGTAGAAAATATCAATGATTCGATAGGCATTTCAATGGATGCGTTTATTAAAACTTTGCATTGGTCAAAAAATGTTATGCCAGAAGCAGGAAATTATCCACAAAGTCTTATTAATAAGCAGATACTTGATAAATCAGATGCGATTATTGCAATTTTTGGAAATAAAATTGGAAGTCCTACACAACACTATGAATCAGGTACAATAGAAGAAATTGAACTCATGATGCAAAAGGGAAAGCAAGTATTTGTATATTTTTCAGATAAGCCAGTGCGGAAAAGTGAGATAAATGCAGAACAGGAAGCTAAGATACAGGCATTTAAAGATAAGTATAAGGACAGGGGGATATATGTTGAATATGCTTCTGACGAAGAATTTAACGAAAGTGTTAGCAGGAGCCTTATGCAATATTTTACTTCCGAAATGCTGAATGAAGTAAAGAGTATTGATGAAAACACCAGATTTAATGATGCCATATCTCAGAAAAGAGAAGTGAATTTAATATATGATTATACTCGCTTTTATGAGATTAAGCCTGTTGTTTCTTATACAGATCCGAATGTCATGAAAATATCAATTCATAAGGACTGCTTTGATATGAATATTGACATCAGCAATATGGAAACAATAGATTATCAGGCATTTGCAATGGCATTGTTTGAATATGCTCCTTGTGATAATTGGTCTGGTTTTTATGAAGCGGGTTATTTTTTGGAATTTGATGCAATAAGTAACGGAGATATAAAGGCATTTCAACTGGAAATAAAGGATAATATCCGCAATAAGATTATTGATAAAACAGTTACAGTTAGTAGTGAATGTGAGCATTTTCAAATATGGATGCCTTCTACAACAAGAGACTTGACATCATGGAGAAAAATATCTCAGATGTGTTTCACAGTGTTTTTTAATGATAATTATATTAAAGGTAAACAAGGTGTTTTAACAATAAAGAATTTAAAAATGTTACCTCGATAGATATATTGTTTTTTATCAGCATTATGAAAAATACAATGGGGTATACAGATGGAAAGAAGGTAGTATGTCAGGAAAAAATCACAGGATGGTTGATGGCAGACTTCTCCAGATGAACAAAAAGTTTTCTGCCTTAAAGGAGAAACAGAAAACAAAGATTGCGGAATGGTTTTATGAAGCATATCGTAAGTGCTATCTGGAATCCGGTAAGATACCGGGCAAGAAAGAAGAAGCAGAGATTATGGGCTATGTCTTTGATAAAGTGGAAGAAGACCAGATATGGATTCCGGCAGGAGAACTTTATAAATATTATCATGGGAGAAAAAACAAGCTATTAAAGCGTCTGGAAAAGGAATTTTCCAAAGAAGAAAAACAGAATGAAACTAACAATGACAGCATCTAAGCCAAATGACGGTTTAGGTGTTATTTTTTTGCTTAATTTTAAGGCAGGTGAGAGAAGTTGAACATTAAAAAAGTGGATGACAAGTCTATGGTCATTCATACAAAGAAAAAGGCAAAGCTGCACGTTAAACGGGAGCCGGAGGCAAAAATCAAGGGCAGAAACATCCTTGTGGTAGAAAAAGGTCCAAAGATTGCCGGAGCTGATAAGGGGATCAAGGCAGACAGTAAAAATGCAGCCATGAAAGCAAAGTCCAACGCAAAGAAAGAAGTCAGAAAAGCTGTGCAGAAGGAAAATGCCATGTATGCCGGCAGGCAGAAGTCAAAGCAGGACAGTAAAAAGGATGTCAGCAAAAAGAATGGTACAACAAAAGGTGCTGCTTCTGTTGGTGCAATGGCAGCCTTAGATCAGATGGATGGCGGCAATGAAGTATATGAGTCCTATATGGTGGCAAGGACGATTTCTGCTCCGGCGGAAAGTGCCGCAGATGCAGGCAGGAGGTTATACCGTTCACAGGCAGCCAGAGCAAAGGCAAAGAAGATTAAAAAGGTTCAGGCGGGGAAGAAAATCGGTAAGAAAACAGCTAAGGATACCGCCAAATATACGGCAAAGAAGGCAGCGAAAGAAACCGCAAAGGAGACTGCCAAAACGGTTGCAAAGGAAGGAGCGAAAGCAACTGCAAAAGCAGCAACAACGGCAGCAACAACCACAGCAGGTACAGCAGTTTCCCCCGGTCTTGGCACAGCCATAGGCATGGCGGCAGGTTATGCAACAGGTGTGGCGATTGATTATAAAGATATGCAGGCTACGAACCGCAACAGAAAACTGAAATTCTTTCTGGATAAATTAAATGCAGAGGAGCAGCAGAAAGACAGCTTTGCAAAGCTGGTAAAGGATTTGGTTTTAAGCAGGGTATCCATGATGGTCAAGGCTGCGGCTCCGATTGTAGGACTGGTGTTACTGGTTCTCGTTCTTCTTGTGGCAGTAGTGGCGATTCCTGTTGTTGCAGTGATAGCAGTCATTTATAACTCGCCTTTTGCAATCTTTTTTCCTTCCATATCATCAGGAGATACCACGCAGAATGTATTGTCTGCGTATGTGGCAGAGTTCAATGGCGATGTCAATTCAGAATTAACGAACCATTCCGGTTATGATGCAAGCGAAAAAATCTATGTTGACTTTGAGGGGGCAGGGACACCGGACAATTATTATGACATCCTTGCCGTCTATATGGTGAAGCATGGAAATGGGGATACTGCCACGGACATGACGGATAAGGCAAAAGAGAACCTGAAAGCTGTCTTTAATGATATGTGCAGCTACTTCATATCGAGCAGAACAGATACGGAAACAGATGAGGAAGGCAATACCACAACTACCACAGTAAAAGAGGTGAGGGTGGAGCTGAAAACCTATCGGGATATGATTTCCGAGTATGGATTCAGTGCGGAAGAACAGGAAATGCTTGCAGAGCTGATGAAGCCGGAGTATCTGGCGAAGATAGGCTATACGGGAGGCGGTGGTGATCCAGGCGAAACAATCAGTCCTGAACAGTATCAGGCGATAGTGGATGCCATATCTGATGCAAATGGGAAAAAGGTGGTAGAGTATGCGTTGTCAAAAGTAGGCTATCCGTACAGTCAGGCTTATCGTGACAGCGGTGACTATTATGATTGCAGTTCCCTTGCCTATTACGCATGGAAGAATGCCGGGGTAAACATCATGTATGAGGGTGCAAATACTGCCGCAGCAGAGGGAAAATTCTGCTATGACAACAATTATCTGGTCAATTATGATGAAATGCAGCCGGGAGATTTAATCTTTTACAGTTATAGTAATAACGGAAGATTCTTCAATATTACACACGTTGCAATCTATGTAGGAGATGGAAAGGTTGTGGAAGCTGCCAACGAAAGAATTGGCGTTGTTTACCGTCCCGTACAGAGCAGGTCCTCGATTGTATTCATTGGCAGACCGAGATAGGTGGTGGTTATGGCAAAGAAAAAAGAAACCGATTATGAAGCGGAGCTTATCCGGGAATATGAGCATTGGGAATATCTCCGGGAATATGGCGGAAGTGATCCGCATTATGATGATGGTGTCAATATGAACCTCACCCGGAACCATATCATTCATTTTAAAAATCAAATGAAAGCCATGTATGGCGAGGATATAGGAAAATATCCCGAAGTGTATTTCCGAGAACTGCCACCGGAGGTAGAAGGATTTTATATTGCAAGGGCAGATGAAATAAGGGATAAAGCGGCAGAAAGCCTTGAGATTTATCTGGCAGATGCAAACTTTCAATATTTGCTGTGTAACAGGGAATTGCTCAATAAAAAAGAAGCGGAGAATACCTGCATTAACTATGTGCTTGGGTATGTGTCTGGTCTTGCAGGAGCGTTGAAAAGTGATGATCTGATTACCATGCGCAGACACGCTTTCAGACCGGAAAGCTATCAGAAAGCTTTTGCAGGCTGTGCAGAGAAGGTAAAGCAGATATTAGTAAAAAAACGAGCAGAGCAACCGGAAACTATGAAAAACGGACAAATGACTCTGTTCCAGATGGGATTAGATGTAGGGCAGTGCCGATAGGTGCTGCCCTTTTTGGAGGTGGAAAATGAAGATAAATGAGATTGTTTTGGTGACAGAGAACTGGAAGGGAACAGAAAAAAACTGCCTCATGACAGCAGCGGATTATTTAAGGTATGTAGACCTTGACCGATTTGACAGCAGGAAAGATGTGGCAGACACCATGATGGAGCTTGGAAGGACTCTGGGGGATGAAAACGCATGGAGCGAAAACTATTTTGCGGCAAATGTAACGGTTTCGGCAAGATTTTGTACGGATGACAGACAGCTTACAAGGTTTCTTGCAGGTTTTTATAACAGTACGGATCAGCAGGTTTTATTTGATAAAAGTATGTGTTCCGGCGAATGTCTGGATAAGCTGTCGGAGCTTGGCATGGATACAAAGGGAAAGGTAAGCATTGGCAGTCTGTCATATACAGAACTGTATTCTGCATTTGAGCAGGGGGAAGTATTCCGCAATTTTAATGGGCGGGATTACCGTGTCATGGAAAAACTGTCGCCTAAGAATTTGCTGTTGCAGGATGAGCTGTCAGGAGATTTTGTTGTGGCAGTTGGGGTACAGTTATTTGCAAGACATCCCCGTGGAACAGAGGCAAAAGAAGAAAACTGTCTGATTGGAATTGAATGGGGACATGGTGTGTATTTGAGCAGTACACCATCTGCCATAGATTTCCGTCATATCAGGCAGGAGTATGGAACAGAGCGAAAGATAGAGGGCATTTATCAGTACAGGGAAATGCTGCAGGACAGATTCCGTCTGTATTCCCGGATGGAAACGGATGAACTGATTAGTGACAAGGTAAGGGAAGCCGTTATGTATGCCAATTTTGAGGAGTTTGGCACAAGTGATTTTGACCAGTTTAGAAAAGATTTGAATGAAGGTCGTTATGATAAAGGTTTTGCAGAAATGGTGGAAAAGCAGAAGGAAAAATCAAGATAACAGGAGGATGATGGAAATGGAAAAACAGGTAACAGCAAAGGAAATCAGAAAGGATATGGAATATCTTGTGAAATTACTTCACAGGGAATGGGAGCGCAGCGGCAAAACAAAAGCTGCGGCGACAGTGCGACTTTTGGACATGAAGGAGATTGACAGCCGTATGGCAAAGGTTATCACAGATAAGCAGAAGCAGCTTGAGAGTGGCGAGCTGACCTTTAAGCAGAGCATGGAGCTGTCTAAGAGCAACTTTGTTCTTCTTCGTTTGTTAAAAAAGATAAAAAAAGCAGAAGAAAAGACTGTGAAAAAAGGTCTTGATATGGAGTTTGCGGTGGAGCTTGATAAGGAGGAATACAAGCTTTTTGTTGAGATTGTAGGAATACAGGAGGATTAAATTTGGGAAAAAAGTATAAAGTGATTTATGCTGATCCGCCCTGGCAGTACAAGGTCTATTCCAAAAAGGGAGAAGGCAGAAGTGCAGAAAACCATTACCATACTATGAACATTGAAGATATACGGTCATTACCGGTAGGAGAAATCGCCGATGATGACTGTATTCTTTTTTTGTGGGTAACATTTCCCTGTCTTTTGGAGGGAATCTCCGTTATGGAAAGCTGGGGCTTTACCTATAAGACCTGTGGTTTTAACTGGGTAAAGAGAAATAAAAAATCGGACAGCTTTTTTATGGGACTTGGCTTCTGGACTCGCTCCAACTCGGAAATCTGTCTGCTTGGCACAAAGGGCAGACCGAAAAGGGTATCAAAGGCAGTTGCACAGGTATGTGATGCAAGAATTATGGAGCATAGCAAAAAGCCGGATGAAATCAGGGAGAGAGTCGTGGAACTTTGTGGAGATGTGCCACGCATTGAGCTTTTTGCAAGGGAAAGGTACGAAGGCTGGGACTGTCTTGGCGATGCCATTGACGGAAAGGATATACGAGAGGCGATATTGGAGGTGTAGTGCATGAGAGCAGATTATCAGGTCGGGGCGTTATATGACGAGGGAATCAAACAGGTTGTATCAAGTGCCGAGAACTGGAAGGCAGTATGCCGCATGACGGGAAGACTCTACCGGTATGAGTTTGACAACATTCTCATGGTGTATATGCAAAGACCAAACGCAACCCTTGTGGCAGATTATGACACATGGAAAGATCCCCGTGTGGGAAGATATGTAAAGCGTGGCAGTAAGGGAATTGCGATTTTTCCGTCAAGGGCATTAAAGCCTTATATGAGGTATGTGTTTGACATCAGCGATACCGGAGGCAGGAATACCAGCCTTACATGGGAGCTTGATGAGAAAAATAAGGAAGCCTATGCCGCATATTTAGGCAGAAAAAATGAGAGTGAAAAAGAATCTGTGGAAACTTTCTTAAAGGACTTTACAGAAAACCGAATCGGAGTCATAATGGACTCAGAGTTCGGGGAACGAATCACCGGACTTGTGCATTTGGCAGGAACGAAAAGAATAATGGTAGATGATGAAACGCAAGAGATTACGGCAGAGGAAGCGTTAAAAAGAAGTGTCATGTATGCGGTATTTACGAGATGTGGCTTTGACATTTCCCCTGAAAAACAAGACTTTTCTTTCATTACCGCATTTAGTTCGGAAGAAGAGGTCTACCGTTTAGGATCACTTGTAAGCGATATATCCTGTGAAGTTTTAAAGAGCATTGCAAAAGAATTGATGCAGATGGAAAGGAGTATTGCTTATGGCAGAAATGATGTATTACGAAGCGGAGGACGGGATGCTGTACCCGAACCTGACATTACCACAGGAGAGCGTAGACATGACGAATCTGGGCAGATTCGCAGTGAGGGCGATGGAATACCTGAAGGAAAACCACAGGGAGAGGTATCAGACCTTAGTGAGATTCGGGAAGCTGGCAGAGAAGATGCAGGAAGTGGAAACGGAAGCCTACCGGATGATGGAGGTTCTGGAGAACGATTATCTGAAACAGAACCCGCCGGAAAATCCGGAGTCCACGATGGAGATGTGGCAGTTAAGACAGCAGGCGAGGATGCAGGCAGAAGAAATCGTGATGACGGAAGTGGTATTGAAGTTTCATTAAAAGAGGAACCGGAAGAAATTGCAGATATGACGGAAGCTGAAGTACCGGCAGAGGCTGCAATCGAGGATGAAGAACTTAATAAAGAGCTTGAGGAAATCAATTCCCTCGGCAGGGTAGAAACAGGAAGCTATGAACAGGCTTCCTTTTCTTTTACCCAAAATGGGGATATAAAGATATCGGAGAAGTACACCTATGTCAAACCAAAGACAGAGCTTGTTGTTCCCCACGATTATATCCGTCAGGTGCTTTTACAGGGCAGCGGCTTTTCGCATGGAAAACGCAGGATATATGAAATTTTTGATACAGTAGCCGATCCCGGTGAGCGTGTGAAAAGGATTAGGAAAGAATACGGTCAGGGCGGTGCAGGCTGGCCCGTTGATGGGTACGGGCTGCACGGCTATGACACCTATCATGGCAAAGGACTTCGTTTTCAGTGGCGTGACGAGGAGGGCGAAAAGGACGGGTATCTGAACTGGAACGCTGTGGAGCGTGAGCTGAGTGTCCTGATTATGACAGGGGAATACTATCAGCCGCCGAAAGCATTTAATGCGGATGTGGTGTCGGCAGCCTTGTGGCAGGAGCCTTTGGATGAGTTTTTCAATAAAGGATTTTGGCAGAAGCTTCCCAACATTGCCTTAAAGGAAGTGCTTGGTAAGGATTATCCGGAAAGCAGCAGGATACAGTTTGTGGAGAGGGTATTCCAGCCGGGAATGTTTTCCTTTAGTTCAGCCAGTCAGTTTGACAATGATCATGGTGCCTGCGAAGTGGAGCGACATGACTGGGGGATTTCCGTAGAGTTCTACGATGAAAATGAGACGAAGTGGAGAACGGAGCTTGACTGGAGGGAGTGTACCGCCTATCTGGAGAGCATGATTGATGACGGGGTATATCAAACCGCAGGGGAATTTGACAAATTTCTTGAAGTGGCAGAAAGCGAAAGCCGGGTAAGCGGGGTAAACAGTTTTAAGGACGATACCCTGAATTTCCTGACGGATTCCGCAGAGGAACACCAGCAGCATCGTGTCGAATTAGTGGAGCGTATCTTAAAAGCCGTTGGCAGGGAGGATATTGAAGTTACATGGGACGATACCTATGATGTGCTTCTTGCCGGTGACGGAGAGCATTTGTGGTATGGCAAGGCAGCCTATGATTATATCACGGAAAACTGTCTGGAGCTTGATTCGATTGGGCGTGACAACCGTATCCATTTTGCAGATATGATACAGTTTAAGCATGATGCGGCGGCAAGTATTGACTTAGCCAAAGAGAAGTTCATTCACAGAAAAACCTTTGTGGTGGCGGATAAGTCCGAAGCTGAATTAAATCAGCAGGAAGAAAAGCTGTGGCAGAACGCTTTAAAAGAATACTTTAATGAGGAAATTCAGTATATCTCCGTAAAGACTCTGATTTATGACATCTTTACAACGAACCTTGACATGAACAGCAAAGTGGAATTTCTTGCCTCGGTTTATGGCGAGAACAGAGCCGATATTGCTATGACGGATAAGATGGATGGTCCTTATGGGGACAGCCTTATCACAAGGGATAAGGAAGGTGTGACGGTATCCTATCAGAAGCCGGACGGAACAAGGGGAGAGCATAAGGCTGATTACGGGTATTGTGCCTCGCTGATTCTTCACATGATAGAAGAAAATGATTATCTGTCCGAGGAGATTTTTGAACAGTTTAGAATTAGTCCGCAGTCCTTTCAGGCAAGTCCGGCGTTTATGGAGATTTATCATGAGTACAAAGAGCGAATGCGGATGGAGCCTGACTTTGCAGCGATAGAGTTAGAAGAACCGGAGCAGATAACACCTGTTTCCACAGCATCTTTTCCACAGGCATTAGAGCAGGTAGAAAAGATGGAGGAGGACCTGCGTGAGGCATTGGAGATCTATTTGCAGGGCTGTTCTGTGATAAAACCGTTCCAGCCATTTTTACAGATGGCGGCAAAAAGTGATTTGCCAAAGTCAGATAAGCTTTATTTCCTCAACCGGACAATCAACCATTACGGGGGAGGGGAAACTCACGATGCGTACCATAATAATGCCTATGGCTTGATTGAATATATCTGCAATTCGGATTCCTTTATGGTGGATTATAAGAACCGACAGGGGGAGAGAAAGAGGGCAGCCGTAACCTATGAGCAGATATACAGCGTTATGGAATATCTTATCCGTGCAGGCTTGTTTACGGATAATGCCCGTATGGAAAAATATACAAAGGATTTTGCCGAGAAGCCTTATGAAAGGTTGGATGCCCTTGAAAAGCAGTTTAGTGATAAGCTGCAAATCATAAATGCCAGAAAGGAAAGGGAAAACTTCCGTTTTGAGGTTTCAGAGCTTCCAAAGGGAGGGCAGAAAACAAGGTATCAGTGGAATGTGGAAGCCATCCGTCTGATGAAGCAGATTGAATTTGAGAACCGTGCCGCCACACCGGATGAGCAGAAGATATTTGCGGGATATGTAGGCTGGGGCGGTATTCCGCAGGCTTTTGACGAGAGAAATGAAAGCTGGAAGAAGGAGTACGAGGAATTAAAGAGCCTGTTATCCGAGGCAGAATATTCGGATGCAAGGGAGTCTGTCAACACAGCCTTTTACACTTCGCCGGAAATCATAGAAGCGGTGTATCAGGGACTTTCACAGCTTGGGTTTAAGCAGGGAACAATCCTTGAACCTTCTATGGGTGTCGGTCACTTCTTTGGTGCCATGCCGGAGGATATGCGTGGAAGCAGACTCTATGGCGTGGAGAAGGACGATATTTCCGGCAGGATTGCAAAGCTCCTTTATCCAAAGGCAAAAATCAAAATTGACGGATTTGAGGAAACACAGTTCCCGGATAATTTCTTTGATGTGGCTGTGGGAAATATTCCTTTCGGGGATTTTAAGCTCTATGATCCAAAGTATGCAAAGCACAACTTCCGTATCCATGATTATTTCTTTGCGAAAGCACTTGATAAGGTCAGACCGGGCGGCATTGTGGCATTTGTCACAAGCAAGGGAACCCTTGATAAAGCAAACCCCGCAGTCCGTAAATACCTTGCGGAAAGAGCCGAGTTAATCGGTGCGGTCAGACTTCCAAACACAGCATTTAAGGAAAGTGCGGGAACGGATGTAACCAGCGACATTATCTTTTTACAAAAGAGGGAGCAGAAAATCGTTACGGAACCGGACTGGGTGCATTTAGGGCAGACCGAGGATGGTATTGCAGTCAATTCCTACTTTGTGGAACACCCGGAAATGATGCTGGGAAAGATGGAATACGATTCCCGGATGTTTGGTAACGAAAGCAAATATACAAGCTGTGTCAACCATGATGAAAACTTTGATTTGAAATCGGCACTTTCACAGGCGGTATCGAACCTGAAGGGACAGATAACCGATGTGATGGAGCTGACGGACACCGATGAACCAGTTAAGGATATGATAGATGCCGATCCGGATGTGAAGAATTACACCTTTACCTTTGTGGATGGCAAACTCTATTACCGGGAGAACTCCAAAATGTATCGGAAGGAGGTGTCAGCGGCTATGGAGGAGCGTATCCGGTTAATGGATGAAATCCGTGCTGTGACAAGACAGCTTATCTTCATTCAGACGGAGGGCTGCAGCGATGAGGAGCTTAGGTTTCAGCAGAAGCTCTTAAATGAGAAGTACGATGCCTATGTCAGAAAATATGGTCCGATTACAGGCAGGGGAAGTAAGCAGGCTTTTCAGGACGATGCAGATTATCCGCTTCTTTGTTCCTTAGAGGTAGTGGATGAGGACGGAAATGTAAAAAAGGCGGATATGTTCCATAAACAGACCATTCGTGCAAAGAATCAGGTTGACCGAGTGGAAACGGCAACGGAAGCCTTAAATGTATCCGTCAGCGAATTTGGTGCGGTAAACCTTCCGTTTATGCTTAGTATCTATGAGCCGGATATTTCAGCGGCAATGAAGGAACTGCCGGATGGAAGTACACTTTCCAGACAGGCAGAAGCAGAGGTAAAAAGAGCAGTATTGCTGGAGGAGCTTTCGGGACTTGTCTATCTTGATCCTACGGAGTACAACGAGAACAACTTAAACGCCGGGTGGAAAACAGCAGATGAATACTTATCCGGCAATGTCCGTGATAAGCTCCGGATTGCCAGAGCCTATGCAGAGGAAAATGGAGAGAAGTTTGCAGTCAATGTGCAGGCATTAGAGCAGGTACAGCCGAAGGATTTGGACGCTTCGGAGATTGAGGTCAGAATCGGTACGACTTGGATTGAGCCGGAGGACTATGAGCAGTTTATCTATGAGCTGCTTGGTACACCAAACCGTGCAAGGGCAGTCCGAAGCTCCTATTACAGCTCCGGTATTCAGATTAAGTACAATTCCTATGGGCAGAACTGGTTTATCGAGAACAAATCCCTTGATAAAAGGTCCATTGCGGCAACAAAAACCTATGGTACAGGCAGGATTGATGCTTACTCCATTATGGAGGAAACCTTAAACCTTCGTACCGTAACTGTCCGTGACAGGATTGAGGACGGAGATGGAAAGTACCATTATGAAGTGAATAAAAAGGAAACCATGCTGGCAAGGGAAAAGCAGAACCAGATAAAGGAAGCGTTTAAGGCTTGGATATTTAAGGATCAGGATCGCAGACAGAAGTATGTGGATTATTATAACAACACCTTCAACTGTATCCGCCTTAGAAGCTATGACGGTTCCTTTTTGCAGTTCCCCGGCATGAATCCGGAGATTAAGCTGCGTGACCACCAGAAAAATGCAGTAGCCCGTATTCTGCTTGGGGGAAACACTTTACTTGCCCATGTGGTAGGTGCAGGAAAGACCTATACCATGATGGCAGCCTGTATGGAGCAGAAGCGGTTGGGACTTGCCAATAAAAATGTCATTGTTGTGCCAAAGGCACTGATCGGGCAGACCGCAGGAGAATTTATGCGACTGTACCCGTCTGCCAATATCCTTGTGGCAACGGAGAGGGATTTTGAAAAGAGCAGGAGAAAGCAGTTCGTATCAAGGATTGCTACGGGTGATTATGACTGTATCATCATGTCACACTCGCAGTTTGAGAAAATCCCCATTTCCAAAGAGCGTAAGGAGAGAATGTTAAATGACCAGATACAGGAGCTTTCCTATGCCATTGAGGAAATCAAGGCGGAAAAGGGAGAACAGTGGACCATCAAGCAGATAGAAGGACAGAAAAAGAAGCTGGAGCAGCAGTTAAAGGCGTTGTCCGATGAATCACGAAAGGATGACCTTATCTGTTTTGAGGAGCTTGGCATTGACTCCATTATGGTGGACGAGGCACATCATTTTAAGAACCTCGCCATTTTCTCAAAAATGAATAATGTGTCCGGTATTTCAAGCTCCGGTTCACAGAAAGCTACGGATATGCAGCTAAAATGCCAGTACCTTACCGAGTTAAATGGCGGGCGTGGTATCGTGTTTGCAACGGGTACTCCCGTATCCAATACCATGTGTGAGCTTTATGTCATGCAGCTTTATCTTCAGAAGGAAGCCTTAGAGCGAATGGGTATCCATCACTTTGACGCATGGGCAACCAACTTCGGGGAAGTGACCACAGCCTTAGAGCTTACGGTTGAGGGAAGCGGCTTCCGTTTCAAGAGCCGGTTCAATAAGTTTACCAACCTGCCGGAGCTTATGACTACCTTCAGGGAGGTAGCCGATGTGCAGACCGCAGATATGCTAAACCTTCCTGTGCCGGGACTTCGCACCGGAAACTATATCATCGTGGACAGCGAGCCGGACTGGTATATCAAGCAGGTAATGGAGGATTTCGTTGTCAGGGCAGAGCGTATCCGGGGCGGCGGTGTTGATCCTTCCGTAGATAACTTCTTAAAAATCACAAATGAGGCGAGACTGCTTGGAACCGATGCAAGGTTATTGGAGCCGGACGCACCAAACAATCCCGAAAGCAAACTGAATAAAGTAGTAGAAAATGTGGCAGCCGAATATTTCCAGAGCAATGCAGACGGAAAAATCGGCTGCCAGCTTGTTTTTTCGGATATTGGTACACCGAAAGCCACATGGAGTGAGGATTGGGAAGAACTCTTTAAGCAGGGTGAGCGTACCTTTGATGTGTATAACTATATCAAGACGGAGCTTGTGAAAAAGGGGATTCCGGCAGAGGAGATTGCCTTTGTCCATGATGCCAAAACGGATGCACAAAGAGATACACTTTTTAAGGAAATGCGTACTGGAAAGAAAAAGATTATGATCGGTTCTACGGACCAGTGCGGAACCGGAGTAAACGTGCAGAGACACTTGGTAGCCATGCACCATATCGACTGTCCGTGGAAGCCTTCCTGCATTGAGCAGAGAGAGGGACGAGGCATCAGACAGGGAAATGAGAATGAGGAGATTGCAGTTTACCGTTATGTAACAAAGGGTACATTTGATGCGTACTCATGGAGTCTGGTGGAAAATAAACAGCGTTTTATCTCTCAGGTCATGACAAGCAAGGCAGTATCCCGTACCTGTGAGGACATTGACGAAGCAACCCTTTCCTATGCGGAAATCAAGGCTGTGGCAACTGGAAATCCGCTGATTAAGGAAAAGATGCAGCTTGAAAACGATGTGCAGAGGTTAAAGCTCTTAAAGAGTACCTATGACAGCCAGCGTTACAGTCTGGAGGATAACATCGTTGTCCGTTTCCCGAAGCTGATGAAAGCGGCAAAGGAAAAGGCGGAATGTGTCAGAGAGGATATGAAAACGGTGGAAAAGGGACTTTTAACGGAGCCGGATTTTGCAATCACAGTCAAGGGCATGAAGTTTAAGGAGCGAGTAGACGGCGGTACGACCATGCTGGAAGCCATCAGCAGGTGCAAGAATGGTGAAACAACACATCTTGGGGAGTTCAAGGGCTTTGAGCTTTTGGTGGAAAAGAATTTCATCGGTGTCAATTATATGGTGCTTCGTGGCAGGACAGACCATAAGGCAGAGCTTTCCACAAGTCCCGTAGGAAATATGGTAAAGCTGGAAAATCTGCTTGGCGGTATGGCAGAGGAGCTTGATTTCCTCACAAAGAAGATTGAGCAGTATGAGAGGGACTTGGAGCAGTCGAAGTCAGAGTATGAGAAGCCTTTTGCACAGGAAGCGGAGCTTTCGGAAAAGATTGCAAGGCTGAACGAACTGAATGTGCAGCTTGACCTTGAAAATGGCAGAACTGAGGATGTGGATTTAGCAGGACAGGATAAAGAACAAAGCAGGGTGGCAGAAGGTAATTCCTATGGAATCAGACCACCCGGAAAAGAGGGAAGATGAAACGAGAAGTGATTGCAGGAATATTGATTGCTTTGGGGCTGGCAGTAATGTCAGTCCCTCTTTATTACCGGTATACGGGCAGTCAGAAAAGTGATGAGATGGTAGAGCGTTTTGAACACATGGTAGAGGATATAGAGCATGAAGAAAAAGAAGATTGTGGGCAGGAGGAAACCGAAGCCGCCCTTAGTGAAGAAGATACTGCCACACTTTCCAAAGAGAAAGTAATCGGACTGATAGAAATAGAAACTATGGAGTTAAAGTATGCAGTATTGGAGGGAACCGGAAACCATGAACTTTCCTGCGGTATCGGTCATATCCCGGATACGGCGGGAATCGGGGAAAAGGGAAACTGTGTTCTTGCAGGGCATAACGGCAGTAGACACGGAACTTTTTTCACAAATCTCAAAACTATGGAAATGGGCGAGATTGTGAAACTGACGGATAAGGAAGGAAATTCATATTCCTATGTGGTAGAGAGCATGGAGGTAGTCGGTCCGTATGACAATGCCGTCAAAGCACAGGGAGAGGAAACAGAGCTTACCTTAATCACCTGTGAGAACAAAGGCACAATGCGTCTGATTGTGAAATGCCGTTTGCAGGAGGTGGAGTAATGATACAAATACCATGCAGGCTGCACGAGGCAGAGGAAATCGTTAGTGAAATGGACTTGTCCCATGTGGCAGATGACATTATGGAGAGCGAGGAGGATTACCGGATTGTCATAAGCGGTTGGTGGGTGCATATCCCGGAGCTTAACATCAATCTGCATGAAGGTGTGTTTTGCAACTATGATGAGGAAGAAAAAGAGTATCTTCCCGATTTTTCGCTGACAGCCATTATGGAAGCGGATTTTGAAAAGAAAGAGGGCGAATGGCTCTATTATGAGCAGGATGGATTCGAGATAACTTTAGCCAATTACCAAAGTGGGAAAAAGGCTATGGAAGCTATATCGGAGCTGTCCTGCTTTATTTGTATCCCGGATGATGAGCCGGAAGCAGAATGAAATATGCTGTGTCGTAAGACACGGTCATTTCAGATAAATCACTATTAACATTTTTACAGTCTGTGTAACAGGCAGAAAGAGAGGCATTTATGAATTATTCCATCAAACTGAACGCAGTAAACAACCCGGAGAAGAATGTGAAGGCATTTGCGACTGTAACCTTTGGTGACGCTTTCAAGATTACCAACATCGCAGTAGTGGAGGGCAAGGAGAACCAGCCGTTTGTATCCATGCCGTCCTTTAGAAGCAAGGAAAGAACCGAAAATAACCAGCCTGTGTATAAGGATGTGTGTAATCCGATTACAGGTGAGTTCAGAAAAGAGCTTTATGACGGTATTCTCTCCTTATATGCGGAAATGGAGCAGTCCGGTAAGACAGAGGTAAGCAGGATGGCAGAAAACCTGGCAGAACCGGAGTTTCGTGTGGCGGTGACACCTTTTGAGAGAGAGGGCAGCAATCTCCGTGGTCTTGCCCGTATTTATTTTGAGGACAGCTTCGTGGTAAGCAATGTCAGCATTATTCAGGGCAGGGAAAAGGAATTTGTGGCGATGCCGTCCTATATGGTAAAGCAGAATGGAAAAGACGGTAAATCTCAGTATCAGGATGTCTGTTTCCCTGTGACAAAGGAGTTTCGAGAGAAGCTGTATGATGCCCTTATGGAGTGCTATCAGCAGGAAAAGGAAAAAGCCATGAGTCAGGGCATGGAGCAGGCAGCATCACAGAGTATGGCAAGAGCAGAAAGCAGACAGCCGGACAGAGAGCTGCCTTTTCGCTAAAGGGAAAGAATAAGTATTTGCAGGGCATAGTGGTGTAGTATCTGCTATGCCCTGCAGGAAGGAGAAAACGATGGATCAAGTACAGAATATGGAATTATCAAAGGATCAAATCATACAGGAACTGATAGCACTTCTCAATCAGAACCAACAAAAGAAAGCGGCAAATGATGTGTTTGAAATGGCAATTCTGATTGATGGGATGGGAAAAAGGCTTGAACAGGTAACAGAGGAGCTTAACGGTGTACGCAGACAGCTTGAAAAGATGGAGCAGGAAAAGGCGGGTAAGACCTTAAAAGCTACTGTCCATAAGGCTGTGGATTCCTTAGAACAGCAAAGCCGGAGAATGAAAGAGCAGTTGTTTGAAATCAAAACAGAGGTAAAAACAAAGGCTACGGAGATAGTGACAGAGACAAAAGTGAAGGGCAAAGCGGTACTTCATAAGGTATCGGAGTTCTTGGGCATTAAAGCTAAGCTGGAGTCTGTCCGGGACAATGTTCGTCAGAGTATCTGGGAAACGGAACGCACAATCGCAAAGCTGGATGCCTTTGGCAGCGGAATGAGAGAAGCCGGACAAAAGATTGCCAATACCTTCCGTACCTTTGCAGATAAGGAAACCGTAGATTATGATCAGAAAGAAAAGAAATTTTCCAAGACAGAGCTTGTGAAGAAGCCCTTTGAAGCAAAGAAAAAGCTGTATCAGAGTATGGAAAAACATCTGAATGCAGCTATTGACAGATTAGAAAATCTTGTAAAGGATGTAAGCAGAACACAGGAAAAAGACAAAGAGCTTTTAGAAGCTGTGCATACCGAAAACCAGCCGGAGCAGGTTTGTATGGTAGCGGAAAGCTCAGAGTATCAGTATGGTGCGGAAGCATTTGAGGCAGCATACGACAAGGGAGAGCAGATAAAGATGTCGGAAGGAAAAACACCGGAAGCTCCTAAGACCGGTAAGAGCAGGTGATCCTATGACAGATAAAGAAAAGCTGTGAGTTTAAGCTACCTGAATAGTTTAAGGTGTGTCACTATATCTGTATGGGTATGGTGACACACCTTTTATGTTATTTATGGTGCAAAACGAATCGAGCAGGCAAAGGGAATGGTAGAAGAACTTCAAGACCTGTACATTGACGAGCTTCAGGAGCTGGATTCCGAGCTTGAGGATATGGATACAGAATTTAAGGCGACAGCACAGATGGTAAGCTACTCTCTGGAAAAAGCATCGGATAACGTATACATAGATGGTATGGACGAACTGATTACGCAGATAGAGGAAGCAACAGGAACACCTTCTAAAACAGTCATTTCCTTTTTGTGGATTAAAAAAAGATATATTTGAATTTCAAACTTCAAATAAAAAATTCTTGAAGAAACAGCCTTTTTTTAGATAAGAACAAATAGCTTCATTTATTTGTGAATCTTCAAATGTCATGTGTATGCTGTTGAGGGATGTAGTTGCCATCTTTATCTGGATAGGTTACAATTAACTGGACAGATTTTTTAAGGTCATATAATTGAGTTGTCTAGAAACAATCATTAAGGAGTGGATGAGGGTTTGGGTAAAAGTTTACTTTTTCCATAACTTAAGTTTGCTATACAAATGCAACCGAAATAAGTATAATTAAAAATAAAGGTAACTGTAGTTTTGATAGGAATGAATGATATGGGAAAAAAAGAAAAACAAATATACCCACGATCAAGGAAAGAGATGTTACGCATCATGAAGGCGGCTGATAAAAAAGGGCAGCTGCTGGAAGCTGTTCTGGAAGAATTTGCAAGGCATCCGTTTACCATGCTGGCGTTATGGGACTGCAGGGATTACATCTTTCGCATAAAACGAGAGGATTATGTAAGCAACCCAGTGCTTATTACCCATCTCGCTTTGCTTTCTTCCATGGCAGGGAGATTAGATGATGCAAAAGAATACTTACAGATTTTAGGAGAGACGCCTAAACATTGGCAGCCACAGGACTTTAACCACAGAGACTTTTACCGTGTCAGTGAAGAGCTGGTTATGCCCTATACGGATGATTTTATGTTTCTGCGGATTTCATTCTTTCTTATAAAAATTGGTGCTGTACCGGTTAGGAGTCTTGTGCTGACAGCATGCCGACCAAGTCTCATAAACGGTTTCCGGGATTTCACAAGGTTTGGCCCATACTTAGAGCGTTATAAAGAAATGATCACCGAGAAGATACAAAAGCTATATGGCAGCAGCGGCAAGGGTGTGTATGAGATTGCACTTGCAGAATGGTGTTATCAGAACAACGAATGCTTTCATGCGCTTGTGCTGGTGACAGGCACGATACCACTTATGGAACAGGAACAGGATATGCGATGCCTTTTTGTAGCATTGGCTCTCCAGATGAGGATATTGCTCATGAATGGGCAGATAAAGACGGCAAAACCATTGATGGAGAAGCTCCGAGAGCGAATACAGGAGACTGGTTGGGAGGAACTTACAAGCAGCTTAAATGCCTTGGAATGTCTTGTGGCGTGCTACGATGGGCGGCGGGATGATGTGGAAGAATGGCTTAAAAATACAGCACCGGACGAAAACCAGGATATCTATATGATGGATATGTTTGCATATTTGGTAAAGATTCGATGCTACTTGCAAACGGGAAAATACATGGTCGCGCATGTGCTGATAAAACAACTCATTACCCTGCTTACTCCGGGGAACCGTCATATGGATCTTTGTGAGTGTTATATGCTTTCTGCCATGGTCTGCCTTAAGGCAAATGACAGGCAGCATCTTCTTGAAGAACTGGAAAAAGCGCTTGCTATTGCGAGAAAATATGGATACATCCGCCTGCTTGCAGACGAAGGAAATTGCATGGTGCAGATGCTTGGCGTTTACCAACAGGAACGGAGTACAGACGAATTTACATCTAAGCTTGTTGCTCTTGCGGCTGAGGTCGGAAAGTACGTTCCGGATTATTTAAAGTCACCGGCAGAATATTTTGAGCCGCTGACCGCAACGGAAACCGTAGTGCTGCGTCTGATAGCACAGGGGTTGAGCAATAATGAGATTGCAGAAAGGATGGGTAAAAAAATGGGAACTGTGAAGTTCCACAGCAACAGTATTTTCCGCAAGCTTCAGGTGCAGAACAGGCAGCAGGCTGCCAATCGGGGAAAGGAGCTCAATCTGCTATGAAATAACGCAGTTACAGACAGAAAACATATAAACGGTGCATAAGGAAAGTGACAAATTGACTGGAAAATAAGAGAATATCTTTATGGGGACAGGATGTGTAACTGCACCATAATTCGGACAGGAGGAATGGTATTATGAAAAAATGGAAAGAAAGAGGAAAGCGAATCGCAGTATTGTTACTTACGGCAGCCCTTGTTGGAAGCAGCGTGGACTTATCAGCTCTTACGGTAAATGCAGCGGAGGAAGAAAAAACTCTGACCTGTGAAAAAGAGGAGCATACCCATGACGATAGCTGTTACGAAAGTGTACTGATTTGCACTGAGGAAGCAGAGGAACATGAGCATGACGATAGCTGCTATGAAGATAAGCTGATCTGTGAAAAGGAAGAACACACCCATGACGATAGCTGCTATACCATCACGACATCTTCCGATTCTGAGGACGAGAAGCAGGAGGATGAAAGTCAGGACGATACAACGGTGACAGGAGACAGCCCTGAGCAGACTACATCGGAAGAAACTGAAACCTCAGAGGAGAAATCAGAAGAAATAACCGAGACAGCAAAGCGTATCACCTCATGGACATGGAATGATGAAGAGGAAATGCTGGACTTGGAGGAAAACGTGCTGGCACTTCCCGGTGCATCCAAAGATTATATCGTATCCTTTGATGACATCGTATCATTCCTTCCTGCTTCCATCACAGCCACGATTACAACATCTGCGTCCGTTACCGAAACAGAGGATACAGAAGCAACAAACGAATCGGAAGAAACGGATGGAGCGGAAGAAACCGTGACTCTGGAAGGCTGGGTATGTGAAAACTACCCGGAGGAAGGTGCGTACAGCGGTAACTATACTTTTACTGCGAATCTGCCGGAGGGCTATGAACTCGCAGAGGACGCAGCAGCACTGAAAGTAAATGTAGAACTGGGTGGAGCACAGCTTTTGGAAGCAACCACCATCACACCAGCACAACCGAAAAATGGTGAAGGTACAGCAGAAAACCCGTATCAGATTACCTCGGCGGCAGAACTTTACTGGTTCGCCGGACTTGTAAACGGAACTCTTACAGACGTTACTAAAAATAGTTCAGCCTGTGCGAAGCTGATGAATGATATCACGGTAAATAATAATCTGCTTGACAGGATTACATATAAAACAGATGATGACGGCAATCTGACCAATGAAGTAGCAAACGGCGGGAACTTCATTTCATGGACACCGATTGGAGCAGCTAATAACGGCTATCAGGGGACTTTTGATGGAAATGGAAAGACCATCAGCGGACTCTTTTTCAATGATAGCCAAAAAAGTCATGTTGGCTTGTTTGACAATATATATATGGCAACAATTCGGAATGTCGGTGTCGTTGATTCTTATTTTTTCGGAGAACATTATGTCGGAGGCGTGTGCGCATTTGGTGTAGATGGTACGATAACTGGCAGCTATAACACAGGAGTGGTAAGTGGAGAAGGATGTGTCGGAGGCGTGTGTGGAACTGGTAGCAGTGTTACGATAACTGACAGCTATAACACAGGTAGTGTAAGTGGAAATGATGATGTCGGAGGCGTGTTCGGATATGGTGAAAATTGTACGATAAACAATTGCTATTATCTGAAAGCGGAAGGCACGGATTTGGGTGGCATTAACGGCGCAGATGTCGAAGGGCAGGCTGAAGGAAAAACCGCTGCACAGTTTGCATCCGGCGAGGTTGCATACCTTTTGCAGGATGGACAGAAAGTGGGAGAAGATGGCACGATACCACAGGTCTGGGGACAGAACATTGATAATGATGGTGAGAAACAATCTTTTCCTGTTTTTAGTAATGCGAAAGTCTATAAACCTTCAGAAAGTTCTCCTTGTAAGGCTGGATACACAAATAATGCGGAAGGCTTAAAGGAACATGACTTTGGCGACGACAAGACTGGCGAAAGCTGTTCGTACTGTAATATAAAGAACATCAACTATTCTGGTATCAGTATTAGCGGTGTGGATACCCCTTACTACTATACAGGTAATGAGATTAAGCCGGATATTACCATAAAAAAAGGCGAGACATCATTAACTCTTGGTGAAGATTATAACATTACTTATGGAAACAATACAGATGTGGCAGGCAGCAATGCTGAAAACGCTCCTTATGTGAAGATTACCGGAAAGGGTAATTATACAGGAGAAATTACAAAGAACTTTACCATTGCTTACATTACTGCTCCGGATAATTATATAACAGGAACGAAAGGTGCGAATGACTGGTATACTTCAGATGTCACAATCGGCGTAGCAGACTGGCAGGTATCAACGGATGGAAGCAGTTGGAATGACAGCATTTCGGTTACCGAAGAGGGAACACATTCTTATACTCTTTATTTTAAAGACAGTAACGGATACATTACAGATAGCATAAACAAAGAGATTAAGATTGATAAAGCTGCTCCAACCGGAACCATTCAGGTAAAAGAAAGTACATGGGATAAATTTTTAGAGAAAATTTCCTTTGGCTTCTATACCAACACCAAAGAAAAAATTACGATTACATCAGAGGATACCGGCTCCGGTATAGCCTCTACAGAATATCTGGTATCTGACAAGGCATATACACAAATTTCAGATATGCAGAATCTGAGTGGCTGGAAAGATTATGATAATAGCAATAAGCCTAAAATCAAGACGAACAGGACCAACTATGTGTATGCGAGAATCACAGACAATGTCGGAAATGTAACCTATCTGTCCAGTGATGGCATTTTGCATGATGATGAGAAACCGCATATTTTTGATATAACCCCGGTCATGAAGGATCGCTCCGGTAGTGTGACATTTGATATTTTTGAAGATGGAAGCGGTCTTGAGAAGGTTTATTTCTTATATAGTACGGATATAAATGAGGTAACAAGTGCTACGACAGAGAATTTGAAAGCATCTGATTATCACAATGCAACCGGAACCTTTACATTATCAGACCTGAAACCAAATACCGAGTATTACTGTGCAGTTCTTGCAGTGGATAAGGCAGGAAATGAAAGTTATCTTTTAAATAGCACATTTAAGACATTAAAGGAAGCCATCACGGGAACTGTATCCATTTCCGGAGAGGCAGTATATGGAAAAACATTGACAGCATCCTATGAGGGACTTGCGACAGATGCCGGCGAAGTTACAGTTTCATGGTATCGTGGAGAAGATACTACAGCGATTGCTACCGGAGATACATATACTTTAACAGCAGATGATGTAGGAAAAGTGATTACAGTTAAGGTTACCGCTGAAAACTGTTCCGGAGAACTGACGGATTCCACCGCCGAGGTAGCAAAGGCAGAACATCCAAATCCACCGACGAATGGAAATGTGGATGATGAAAACAATACCTTTACCTTTAACGGAACAAGCGGAGTTACTTACGAATACAGTACCGATGGTGGAGCAAGTTGGACGGATATTACGGTAGATTCCGGCACCGGTGTTGGTACTGTTACAGTTGGAAACGTGATAGTCAACACAGGAGATTTACAGGTACGGGCAAAGGAAACAGATGGATATAAGGCAAGTGATGTTATTTCCAATACATCTGCCTATACCGCAACCTTAGAAGGCAGCGTAAGCCTTTCAGGAACTGCAAAGTATGGGGAAACCTTAACGGCAACTGTAACCGGAGCACAGCAGGGAGCTGTATTAACCTATACTTTCTGTGCGGACGATACAGTGCTTCAGCAGGGAAGCAGCAATACTTATAAGATTGAACAAGAAGCAATTGGAAAACAGATTACAGTTAAGGTATCTGCGGAAGGATACAAAGGAACAGTCAATGATACTTCGGATACTGTTGCAAAAGCAGACGGAGTGCTGACACTGAAACAGGCTGAATTTACCCAGACCTTTGGGGATGAGGCATTTGAGCTTGGATGTAGCAGAACCGGAGACGGAACGATTTCCTATAAGGTTTCCGATGAAAAGGTCATTAAAGTTTCCGATACCGGAGTAGTAACGATTGTGGGAGCAGGAAGTGCCACCGTAACAGTATCTCTTTCGGAAACGAAGTGTTATACCGGTGCGGCAGAGCAGACGATTACGGTTACCGTAAATCAGGCATCTGCACCAACATTAGCTTCCGAAAACATAAGCTATGTGAATACAAAAGGCTCTGGCGGAGCTGTGACCATTGATATTGCAGATAAACTGCCGGAGAATAGAGGAGATACAACTTACACAGTAACGGATACGACAGACAGCAGTGGAATTTTGCAGAATGTGGCGGTAGATACTACCGGTAAGCTGACCTACACTGTAAAATCCGGTAAAAAAGTGGGCGATAAAGCAAGCATTATCGTAACTGCCCAGATGGCAAATTATGTATCTGCAACATTTACTGTAAATATCAGTATTACGGATAAGATAGTCGTTGCATTGCAGAATGGAAGCAGCGTAACAATTAACGGAAGCAATGCCCTTACCTATGGAGATAAGCTGTCAAAACTTAATCTTGGCAATGCGGTATTTGTAGAAGCGGGAACGAATACGGTTGTTCACGGAACACTTGAGTTTGCAGCACCTGATGATGTGCCGACAGTAGGCACAACAACTGCGGGATGGAAATTTACACCGGATGAAGCAGACACTTATGCCGAGCTGACCGGAACTGTGGAAATTTCTGTAAGCAGGGCAACACCGAATGTAACCATACCAACGGTAAGTGAAACGAATATCGTTTATGATCCGGCAAAGACATTGAAGGATTACACCTTAAATGGCACAGATGGTACATGGATAGTCGGTGGAACTGAAACTTCCGTTGCAGGTAGCTGGAGCTGGAAGACGGATACAACAGTACCAATAGTAAACAACAGAGGATATGTTGCAGTATTTACACCGGCAGACAGCAACAATTACAATCCGGTAGAAAAGACCGTTACCGTAACAGTAGCGAAGGCAACACCAGTGATTACCGAAAACCCGACAGCATCAGCGATTACTTATAAAGAGTCATTAAAAGACAGTACGTTAAGTGGAGGCAAGGTAAACACCACAGGAAGTTTTGTGTGGGTAACACCGGATACCAATCCTACCGTAGCAGACAGCGGAAAGACAATGTATGAAGTAGTGTTTACACCTTCTGATTCTGCAAACTGGAATACAGCCACTACAACCGTTACCCTTACGGTGAATAAGGCGCAGGATGCTCCGAAAATGCCGGGACTAACCATGAAGCCTGCACATAGTAAGAATAAAGTAGGCGATGTGGAACTGCCACAGGGCTGGGCATGGGCTGATTCTGATAAGGAAAAAACATTGGAAGATGGTAAGGCTGTAACAGCAACCGCTAATTATGTAGGAAGCGATGCAGGCAATTATGAGAATGAGTCGGTAGTGATTACCCTGACAAGATCAAAATGTGACCATCTCAAGACAGAACTTAAAAATGCCAAACCTGCTACCTGTAAGGAAACCGGATATACCGGAGATACCTACTGCGTAGAATGTGGAGAACTGGTTGTATCAGGAACGGTAATCCCTCTTGCAAAGCATCAGGGTGGCAAGGCAACCTGTATACATCAGGCAGTCTGCACCGTATGTGGAACTTCCTATGGCGATTTGGACAGCAGCAACCATGAGCATACAGAAGTGCGTGGCAAAGTAGCAGAAGGATGTACCACAGAAGGATATACCGGAGATACCTATTGCTCTGATTGTAAAGTAATAATCAGAACCGGTTCGGTTATTGCAGCAAAAGGACACAGCTATACAAGCACAGTAACCAAAGAGGCAACCACAAACGAAGAAGGTGTGCGTACTTACACCTGTAAGAATTGTGGACACAGCTATACGGAATCTATTCCAAAGCTGCCGGAAGAGAAGCATACCCATTCCTACAAAGAGACTGTAACAAAACAGCCAACCTGTACGGAAAACGGAACAAAGACATATACCTGCTCCTGTGGTGACAGCTATACGGAGAGCATCCCGGCAATCGGACATAATTATGTGAGCCGGGTAACAAAAGAACCTACAAAATCGCAGGAAGGTGTGATGACTTACACCTGCAAGAACTGTGGACACAGCTACACCACCGCAATCGAGAAGCTAAAGGATGATAAGAAGCCGGGAGATAATAAACCGGGAGAAGGCGGCGATAAGAAGCCGACGGAAACACCGGATACCGGAAAGCCTTTTATCAAGGATGAAACCGGAAAAGAAGGCTGGGATGTTATCAAAACCGAAACTTCTGGTGCAAAAGATGGCGATGTGGTAAAGGTTGATATGAACGGTGCTACCGTAGTACCGGGAGATGTTCTTGACACTATCGCAGGCAAAGATGTAACCATTGTGTTTGACATGAGTAATGGAATTACCTGGAGTGTAAACGGAAAGAGCATAACTACTGACAAGGTAAGCGACATCGACTTCAGCGTAAAGGTTGGAGAAGAAGCCGGCAACACCATACCTGTGGATGTTATCAATAATGTGACCGGAGAAAGATATTCTATCCAGATCAGCCTTGCCTATGACGGCGAGTTCGGATTTACCGCAGTTCTTTCTATTAACATGGAAGCAAAGAACGCAGGACTTTATGCGAACCTGTTCTACTACAATGAAACCACAGGAGAGCTTGAGTTTATCTGTGCGGATGAGATTGCAGAGGATGGAACTGCTGACCTGACCTTCACTCATGCATCCGATTACACCATCGTGATTGATGAAGCTCCTATGGATGGAAGTAAGGCAGACGACAGTACAGAAACCAGTGGCGAAGAAAGCAGTGCGGATAGCACGGAAACCGGAAGCGGAGATGTGGTGACAAAAGAAGATGCTTGGAATCCTCTCTGGATTATTATCATCGGAATCATCGTCATCGTGGCAGGACTTGGAGTGTTCTTTGTAGTAAAGAAAAAAGAACAAGAGTAGGATAACGATATAAGATAAGTTAATATGAACCAATAAAGCTCCACAAGGGCGGTGACGGATAATCCGCCATCGCCCTTGTGTGCTTATAAAGCAACAAGATATTCATTTTACTGTTTTTAGTTTGCGATAATATGGCTTTACTCATGGCTATAAAAATATAACGAATGGAGGCGAGTACAATGAACAGTTAATTTCAATGTCACTAATAACAAGTCTTGAAAAAAGGAGGAAAATTATGGCTGATGATGTAAATTTAATTAAAGAAAGTGATGTTACTTCTTTTCTGTATGACAAATTGATGCGTGCATTTGGTGAGGGTTCTCAGCTTTTCACAATGGAAATGCCCGGAAGAACGCTTAACCAGTTAGACTATGCGTATGATATTACCGACCACAATACCAGTATTTTAGGGAAACCTTATGCCGTAGCAGAAAGAGAATTCCGTTTGTGTGATGATCTTTTCGATGTGTCCCCAGTGGTACAAGGATCTAATGGTAAGAAACTTTCAAAGGCATACTCGACTGTAATTAACAACTATTCTCCTAATATAAAGGATGTTAAAGATTTTGTAACTGACAAAATGCAGTTGCGTCTGTTCCTGCTACAACCCATTACGGATGAAATTGATGGAGAAACTGTTAATTGCACCAGAATGGAATTTTGCCAGAGACTTTACATGAAATATCTCAAAGAAAAGTATAATTGGGATCAAGAAAAACTCGATATGCACCAAAAATCAATTGACGAGAATGATCTTGATGGCTATGCAAAATGGCTTGCAACAATCGCTTGGACGAAGGATCAGGCACTTGAAAATTTATTCCAAGATGCGGTTATACGAGGTTTTTACCATGAAATTATGACAATTCTTGGTTTCCTTGATAGTGCGTCTCCGTCTGAACGCCTGCAAACCGCAAAAGCGAATGCTCGTAGTTCTGTACGCCGTTCATTAGACGGCAGTATGGATGTTTATCCGGTACAGTTTCAGCCGAGCAACTGGTTTAGAGCGCTTTCGCCAAACTTTTCGCCGAAGGACCTTACACTTGATCCAGAGTATTTAACACAACTTTATCAAACCAAATTGACATTGCTTTCTTCTTTGGAAACCGAATTAGGTGTCCTGCTCCGCAGAAATGTATCTAACGAGGAGCTACAGAAAATGAAGGAAGACCTGATAGATCTTAATGTGGCTTATACGGATGCAGAACAGGATTTGGTGAAACAGTATGGTGAGAGTATAATCGCTATGATGAAAATGATTATTCAAGTGGCTAGTGCAGGAGATATAACTTCATTTGTATCTGATAAGAGTGCAGCTTCTTCAAAGATTTATTCAATGATTACAACGAATACATCGTTTTCTCAAGCTCTTGGACTCCCATCCGAAGATGCACTAACAAACCTCTGTGACGCAGTAGTTGGTATGTATTCCAACAACAGCAAATACTTTAAATTATATAACCAGATTGTTGAGTTAGAATTATCTATTGCTTCAGCCGCCACCCAAAACTATGAGGACGAAATCTCCATTTTGCAAGAACGTATTAAAATTGTATCCAGAGAAATTAATGAGCTAGGTGTTGTGATTGCAAGTGGTACAGTGAATGGTACGGATGCTGCTTACGCAGAAGATGAAGATTTCCTTCCTGCAAATGTATATAACGAAGAAAGTGAATTTACAGATATTATTATCAGCAAATCTCAAGTAAGCTCTGCTCAAAGCAGTACGGAAAGCAGCTACTATTCTGCTGTTAATGCAAGCATTGAGCAGTTTATATTTACAACCAAAGTAAAACACGAAGAATCAAGTGCAAGCACTGCATTTGTGAGTTCTCTGGTGAACAGTGACTTCACAATCGGTTTACGTGCCTTCAAAGTCAGCTTTGACAGAGGTGGCTGGTTTGATGCAGGTGTTCTTGAACTTGCACCGTCTTTCCGCCGTATAAGAGATAAGATTAAGGCAGGGCTTGGACTTTCCGTTGAAGATGTGTTGGAAAAATACCATATGAATAACGAGTTCAAAAACGGTGAATTTTCTGCGAGTGACTTTGTTCCCACTAATGAAAGGAGAGCCGGATACAGCTATACGTTACAGTCCTACCCTATGGGTTGTTTAATCGTCAAGGATATTGTGGTAAAAGCAAAAATGAGCAACTTCAATGAAGCTAATTACCAGTCTTTCAAAAAATCTATGACTTCAGCTAAGGCTTCTCTGTTTGGATGGCAGCTTGGCGGCGACGGAACGCAAACAGCGACCTGCGGTTATCAGACAGAATCCTCTAACTCTACGACGGCAACGTTTATTCTGCGTATCTCCGGTCCTCAGATTATGGGATGGTTTCAGGAATTTACACCGCTTGATACTTCTCTGCAATATGAGAGCCTTTCAGAGTCGGAGTATTTCAATGATATTGTGGATTCGTTGAAGGAATATAGTGATAAATTACACGAGCTAGCGAATCCGGAAAAGGATCTTGTAACCGTGACGACAATTCATAGACCAGACGAGGTGATTTAGTATGGCAATAGATATTACAAGAGCGGCATTTGCTGGCAATGTATTGAAAGATGAAGTGATTTTAGCTCATGCTAATTGTTTTGCTCCTACATATGTTGATTATACAAACAACTCAATCCAAGACCTCAGCTACGGCTCGCACGATTCAGTAGATGTTTGTTATACACCGAGAAACGAAGGCAGCATTGAAGCATTTTCAAAAATCAAGCAATTTCAAGGAACACTATATAATGGCTCAGCCTTTGTATATGATCTTTTTTTAGAATATTCAGAAACAAACCGAGATAGAGGAACATTTCCTCTGTGCTATTATTATGTTCCAAATCCTAATAATGCAGGTGCAAATGGAATAACATTGTTCCGAAGTAATAATATGAATTACTTAATTTCTAGTGGAGGTTTGTCGGGCTGTTCGTGTGCTTTTCTTAGGAGTGAAGGTGTAGATTACTTTATTCATTCAGGTGCTTCTTCGGATGCAGTAACAGTACTTGATCCTGCTATAAGACGAAAGCTAATCTTAAGGGATTTGTATAATAATGCAATATGTTTAAGTGGTAAAGATGCACAAAGGTGCAAGGAGCCTATATCATCAGTGGATGAATTGATTAATAAACTAAGTTCTTTGGAGTTTTCTGGTGCTATTGCTACTATTAATCAGAATAACGAGACAGTAAAAAAATACAGAAGTTCTAACGATATGTTTTCTGTTGTAGAGTATAAAACGGAAACAAGCATTGAAGTATGTTCGGCTTGGGATATGTTTGTTCTTATAAATCATACTGGAAATTACAGTGTTGGTGTTAGACAACACAAAAAATATCGCGATGACTATATGGGAGAGTTTACAGTAACATCAGCGACAGTATTATGATGAGAAAACATACTTGGCAAGCAGGGCAAGCGGTATCCACTCGTGCAAAATTTATATGCTCTGTCGAAGCAGATGCATATAAATCGCTTGTCTGAGAAACATCCCTAAATCACTTTAACACAGATTTTATCTGTGGCTACGCATCGTTCCACTGCTAATGGAGCATGGTCATCCATGACTGTGCTCTTTTTTTGTGATGTACTTAGCGACACAGTTTCCGATGCATGAAAGTTCCTGACTTGCCATAGTAGTGGTAAAGGTATGAGCAATGACAAGGGTGTCCTTTTCATGAACTGTTAGTTCCATACGGTTCTGTACCTTCTTCATTTAATTTTGGCAGAAGTTTATAGCTAAAATGGAGAGGCTGATTTTACAGGAGAAACAATGGTTAAAAAATAGCGTACAAACGGTTAAAAAATGATGCGCATTGGGTTATGTTGTCAACTATCGAAAGCATATTTGGATTGCTATGATTTATAAGGAAAGTGAGGCATAAATCATGGAAACAGACAGAAAAAATCTAAATGTGCAGATAGGAAACAGACTTAGGGAAGCACGAAAGAACATGAATATTGACAAGTCAGAAATTGCCCAGTTGCTTGATGTGGGAGATGAGCATTATCGTAAGCTGGAAGCAGGTTCTACCGGGATTTCTGTAGATAAGCTGCTTCTGTTATATGAAACTTACGGGATTGATCCTACCTATCTTATCACAGGAAAGTGCAGCAACTCTAAGGAGTTCAATGTTGAATATTACATAGCAAACAGCAGTAAGGAACAGAGAGATCAGTTCTTTGAGCGAGTTTTGGCATATGTGACAAGGCTTATTAAAAAATAAGAGTTTTTTATTTTGGAGGATACGAAAATATGCTAAAAATTGCTATATGTGATGATAGCAGAAGTGATGTGGAACGTCTGGAACAGGCATTTGATGAGCTGCATCATTCTGATGTGGAGTATGATGTTTATTTTAGTGCGGCAGAATTGCTGCAATCATTGGAGAGGCATGAGGACAAATATCATGTTTATATTTTTGATATTGAAATGCCGCAGATGAATGGTCTGGAGCTTGCCAAGAAGATAAGGGAAAGGGACGCAAAGGCTTTATTTGTATTCCTTACGGGTTTCTCACATTATGTCATGGATGTTTTTGATGTTATTACATTTGATTATATTGCAAAGCCAATCAATGCAGACAAGCTGGAATCTGTTTTACAGAAGGCTATATCATATCTGAATCTGACAAGGCGGGATTTCGTATTCCAGTACCGCAAAAACCATTTCCGGGTAAACTGTGATGACATTCTTTATATCGAAAAGAAAGGTCGTCAGGCTGGCATCCACACCATTTCCGATGATTACAAAACCAATATGACAACAGAAGAAATCTGGAAGCAGCTTGATGAAAGGGTGTTCTGCCATATTCATGTATCTTATATTTTGAATTTAGGTCATGTGCAGGCGATAGATGGTGATGAAGTATTGCTGGATAATGGCGAAAGACTTTTGATTGCAAGGGCGCATAAACAGGCTTTGAAGGAGAAGCATCTTGCATTTATGAAAAGGAAGGTTTAGAGCGTGGAAGTTTTAGTAAAGCTATTGTTAAATATCTTTGATTTGACAGTATTTGCCTATTATTTTAATACATATAAGAAAACAAAGCGTATTCCGTTATTGGTAATGGTTTTGACTGTTGTGACGCTGGCAGGTCTTTGGACTTTTATCAATATGCAGCAGAAACCCATGTGGAATCTGGCAGGTCTGCTTTTTTCATTGATTCTCATATCATTTTTGTATGAGAGCAGGATGATTTCAAGGCTGGTTATGATAGCAGCCTTTGTGGGAGTCGGATTTTTATTGGAGCCGTTTGGCGGTGTTCTTTTGAAAATCATGCGGACACGCTCACCTATGCCGGGCAGTACACTTCTTTATTTTATATCTGTGCTTCTGAGCTTCGTAAGGGCAAATATTATCTACTGGATGTGCAAGGTGGGTGGTTCAAAGAAACTGCGTATTACAACACTTCCAAAAGAGATTATCGGTGTTTTGATTCTGATTCCCGTTATTGTGATTATTAACTGTTGCTTTGTGATAGAGATTGCAATAGATGCAGGGCATTTCAGCAGTATGGTTATCTGTATCTGTCTTATCATATCTATGGTACTGACATTTTATTTTATGTTGTATATGATGGAACGGTTTTCCTATCTGACGCAGAAGAAGCATGAGCATGAGCTGTATCTGGAGGAACTGGATTACAAAGAGGAATATTATAACGAAGTAGAAAAGCAGAATGAGTATGTTAAGAATTTGAAGCACAATATGAAAAATCAGTTGTCGGAGCTTTTGTATCTGGTAGAGCAGAATAATGTGGAGAAGCTGAAAAAAAGGCTGTATGAAGTCAATGAAGGACTTGAAATGGTTGACAGTAACATTTACTGTGAAAATCCAAAGGTCAATTCTGTACTGAGAATTAAGCTGGGCATGGCAAAGGCTGAGAATATCAGAACGGAGATTTCTGTGCGTATTCCAAAGAAAATGAAGATGGAAAACGGAGATATTGGAGTATTGTATGGAAATCTGCTGGATAATGCCATTGAAGCCTGCCGGAAGCTCCCGGCAGAGGAACGGTATATCAGGCTGGACAGTAAATATTCAGAGGGAATGCTTCTGCTTATCGTGGAGAACAGTAAAACTGTAGAAGAAAATCCAACGCTGCATACCACTAAGAGGAATAAAGAGTTGCATGGCAGAGGCATTTCAAGTGTCCGTATGGTGATAGAGAAGTACAGTGGTACGTTAAATTTTGAAGATAAAGGAAATTTATTTGAGGCATCTGCCATTCTGTATCATATTAAAGCAGAGCAGTAGAATACAAAGTATTACACTTAAATGTCAATCCGTTACACTTTGGAAAAAAAGACCGGATTGTATGTTATGCTTCATCCATCAATACGAATGGAGGATAAAAGAAATGTTGAAATGCAAAAACTTATTTAGAAAATTGAGCAGGGGAGCAATGACCTCGGTTGCAGCACTTGCCCTGATGGTAACGGCTGCAAATGTGAGTACCTGTTGCTGGTACATATTAGGACAGGATGAACTGCCGGAGAATGCAAAAAAGCTCCGCAGGTTCTAAAAGGAGATGTATGGGACTTATCAAGAAAATAGCAGATGGAATCTGTAAGCTGCTTGCGATGCAGGGTATCATTCAGAAAGAGGATTTGGAATTATACCGGTATGGAATTGAAAACGGAATCATTGTTGTACTGAATTTCCTGACATCCGTTGTGATAGGTATCATCACAGGAAGACTGGGCGTTGTTCTGGTCTTTCTGTGTTTTTATGTGCCGCTTCGCACTTATGGGGGAGGAGTTCACCTGAAAAGCAAATGGCTGTGCTATCTGCTTTCCAATCTGATCTTACTGATACCTATTTATACTTATGATGCAGGAATGAAGCTGCTGTCAAAGGCAGGGTATGTTTTGCTGCTGTTACCGGCAGTCATTGTGATATTTGTTCTTTGCCCGGTGGAAAGTGTGAACAAGAGACTGGATAAGGATGAAAGAAAGTATTACCGCAGGGCAACGCATTGTATCAGTGCGTTGGAATTGTGTGTGCTGGCAGTTTTCTTTGTATTGGAATTGGATCACTTCTTATATGCAGGTGGTGTGAGCTTTCTACTGGTAGCATTATTTATGGTTATTGGGAAGGTAACATCAAAGCATTACACTTAAATGTGAATGTATGACATTTTGCGATAATTTGACATTTTTTCTGATATAGTATAACGGTCAGAAAGGATGAAGGTTATGCATTATGGTGATAATATATACGAAATTATTGCAGAGAATATAAAAAGAGAGAGAAAGAGACTTCGTATTTCACAGCTTGTATTGGCAGAAAAGGCAGATGTTTCCGTAGATACGGTGAAAAGCTTGGAAAGCGGAAGAAGGGCAATGAGTCTGGAAACCTATCTGAGAATTGTGCAGGCATTGGAAAGTACGCCGACAGCCCTGCTTCACGCAAAAGGACACAGGGATTATATAGAGAGGTTTACCTGCATGACTGTGGAACGCAGTCATCAGGAGATGGAATTTGCATTATATATGCTGGAGCAGATTTTTAGAGGGCAGGACAGTTATCTGGAAAAGAGGTAACTGCCTGCCATTTTTAATTTGTTTCATTGGCTGTCAGCTTTAATATGATATAGTTAATGACTTCTTCCACAGTGGGAGAGTCCCCGGCAGTAGGAATTTGCTTCCAAAATTCTTGCACTTGGGGATCGTCATTTTTCAATGCAAGGGAGATTGCATAAGCAATTTCATTTCTGACTTCTTCTTCAGATATTCCTTCCTGCTTAGCGATTTGTTGGAGGGAAGCTTTGATTTTTCGTTCATTGTTTTTATCCATTATAGTGTACCCCTTTCTGATGTGTGCAAGAAGTCTGACAAGACTTCTTAGAACTTATTTTCCTATTCTACCAACGATACACTATATATGTCAAATATGAAAAGTGACAATATAGTTATGTGGAGGTATCTCATGGAAGAATATGGAACAATTCGTATAAAGCTGGATGAACTGATTGAAAAGGCAGGCATCAGTAAAAATAAGTTAAGTCACAAGGCTGAAATGCAGCGTACACAGATAAATGCTTATTGTAATAATCAAATAACCAGACTGGATATTGATGTGCTTTCAAGGATTTGCACTGTATTAGAGTGTTCTATCGGTGATTTGCTTGAATTTATACCACCGAAGAAAGCGGAGTAGTGTTATAAGATTATTATACCCGAAAGGTCCTTTTCTATGAAAAAGGTGTACAATGTTCCACCTGAAATAGCGTGTGTAGTCACTCCTGCATTTTACCATATTGCGATAGAATAAATCTATGCTTAGCAAATAAAAAAGGTGCCGGAAATGAGAAAAGAGTGTATTACAATATTGCAGAAAGTGGAGCAAGATTAAAGAAACTTCGCAATCAGGAAGGTTTGAGCCGGGAAGTGCTGGCTGAAACACTTGGCATTTCTTCGGAAACAGTCCGTAGAATTGAGAGAGGGAAGAACGGAACGAGTATTGATACCTTAGTGTTATTCGCAGAATATTTTAAGGTGTCATTGGATTACATAGTATGTGGTTGTGAAAATAATCGCTATGCAGATATATTTTGTGGGCTGGAGGAAAAGGAAATCCTGTTCCTTCGTAAAATGGCAGAGAGTGTAAAGGAAAATATGGGTTATCTGAAAGGATAACAGAATGAGCTTTTAAATTATAAAATATCGTACAGAAGTCGGATTGATGATTCAGATTCAGTCCGGCTTCTTTTTTGTGGAGATTTAAGGGGTAGCGAGATTACCCTTTAGGGGGTGTAGCGTGTGCTGTTGATATGTCCTTTTCTTTTTTATACTGAATGTGTTCCAGCAATCTGGAACTTCAGAAGTTTGAAAATTGAATAGGACACGCATATCCCACGATTTTCTATTTCACCTTTTATCCGTATGGACAAGGGGTGGCAGAATCCCATTTCGTGCGATGACAGACCTGATACTTGGATGATTATGAGAAGCATGGAGTATTTGCCTGTGAAGGTTTTGAGCAGAGGATTGTGCCTACCGGAGTAGCACCCGGAGGTAATGAGATAGATGGTGCGCCTGAATTTCAGCGTAATGCATTTTCAGAGAGTGGCTACTACCGAAAGTCCATGATGGGCAGGGATACTACGGAGCGTTTGCGGCTGGCATAGGATATGTTACCCGGCAGGGGGAGAATCGAGAGATTTATTTTGTGGGAGTGGTGGCTTGCCACCATTCTCTGTAATAAAGAACTTATCTGTTCAAAAGAGGATTATTTTAGAAGTTATCTTTTGAGATAAGGGAATGGACATTTTGCAGGTTGGTTCCTTTATTTCAGGAGATAACAGCCGGCGTATCTTTCTGTAATAATCTAAGAAAGAGCAGGTAAAAGTCTATGTGTGATTTTAAAAGAAATTTTGGGGAAGCAGAAGGTACAATGCCCTCGGCAATTCTGTTTATGAACTCCAACAAATCGGAGCGTAATATCCGTAAGAAGATTGCTAAGACCAAAGAGAAGTGCCTTACGCATGGAATTGTCTTGGGGCATGATGTTGTCATCAACAAAGGTCCGGACAGAGACATTGACCGTGATGCAATCAATATGCTGATCTCGTTTCTTCTTGAGGGAGAGTATCAGGTAATTGTGGTGGACAGGCTGACAGATTTAACCAATGACCTTTCTGATTTGGAGGAATTTTTAAAGGATGCGGAAAGAGTCGGGGTAAAGGTGTTTGAGCTTTCCACCATGCAGCTTAGAAATCATGTATATCTTGAGGGAACAATGGACATTGATTCGCTCATGGATTTGATAAGGATGTGGTCCTGATGAAAATAAGGCGTGGAGACATATTATATGCAGACTTGGGTGTGCAGTACCAGGGCAGCATACAGGGGTGTATGCGTCCGGTAGTGGTGGTCAGCAATAACATGGCAAATAAGCATAGCACTGTAATTACAGTGGTTCCGCTGTCTACCAAAATCTTTAAAAAGAGAAATCTTCCCACTCATGTATTTGTGTCAGCTTATAAAAGCGAGGGACTGGAGCAACACAGTATTGCTCTTTGTGAGCAGGTAACGGCTCTCGACTATGGCAGGATCATTGAGAACATGGGCAAGGTTGACAGAGACACCCTTGCAAGGATAACCGAAGCTGTGCAGGTACAGGTCGGGGTATTTGACAAGTATAACTGATAATAAGGTAAGTTTAGCAGAGCCGGGCGGGAGCGTCCGGCTTTTACATATTTGTCGGTGATAGGACAAAGTATGTCATTCATATAATAAAACATGGACCGGAGGTGGAGGAGCTTTGGATATGGATTTATCAATAGAAGAATTAAAGCGTATGCAGTCGATGCATATTATGGAGTTGAAAAGAGAAGAACTTGCCAATGCAGAGGATATTGTGATAGATACAAAGAAATGTGTGGAGAGCAGGATAAAATCTTTTATGGAGCAGACAGGAAACCCTTTTGCACAGAATGTTGGAGAATATATTTTGCAGATTGGTTTTATGGAGGGGACGGAGGACTTGATTGATGACCGTATGATTTTGCTGACGAAAAGGAAAACACAGATTATGGTCTGAGAAAGACTCAAACCCCCTTTACTTTCAATGAATGTTATGTTAACCTATAAACAGGATTATTTCAGTGGGAGTCCTGAGAGATAGGTTGCATTACCCCGTAGGACGGGTTCTGCTAACAATATTTAATCAGGAGGAACACAGATGAAAGCGAAAGAGTTTTATAATGTAGCCATTTATCTTCGTTTGAGTCGGGATGATGAAGATATTGATGGCAGTAAAGCAGAGAGCAATAGTATCAGTTCACAAAGGGACATGATTCGTAGCTTTATCAGAAAACAGGACAACATGGAAATCTATGATATTTATGTTGACGATGGCTGGTCCGGTGCAAATTTTGACAGACCGGAATTTAAGCGTATGATGAAGGATATTGAAGCAGGTCATGTGGATTGTGTAATAGTAAAAGACTTATCCAGATTAGGACGAGATTATATAGAAGCCGGGCGGTTGATACAAAAGACCTTCCCGGCTTTTTCAGTGCGTTTTATTGCATTGACAGACCACTTCGATTCCCTGACGGCGGATTATAATGAAACATCCTTAGTCGTACCTGTGAAGAATTTTGTGAATGATTCTTATTCAAGGGATATATCCGGCAAGGTAAGAAGCCATCAGAAGGTAAAACGGGAAAATGGAGATTTTATCGGTGCATTTGCAGTTTATGGTTATAAAAAAAGTGCGGATAACCGAAATCTTCTTGTCCCTGATGACTACGCAGCAGACATTGTAAGAAAAATTTTCGCATGGAAGATGGAAGGATACAGTAACCTGTGCATTGCCAGAAAACTGGATGATGCAGGTATTCTTTCTCCAATGGAATATAAGAAAATGCAGGGAGAGAAGCTTTGTACCGGCTTTGTGACAGGAGTGAAATCGAAATGGTCGGCAGTTGCCGTAAAAAGGATTCTGACCAATGAAAATTATACAGGAACGCTGGTTCAGGGCAGGGAAGAAAAGGTTAATTACAAGGTAAATAAATCGGTAATGAAGCCGGAAGATGAATGGATTAAGGTGAATGATGCACATGAGGCAATTATTTCAAAAGAAGATTTTGAGATTGTGCAGGATTTATTAAGGATTGATACAAGGGCATATAGTGGCGAGGAGAAAGCCCATATTTATTCTGGACTCTTGTTCTGTGGGGACTGTATGGAGCCGATGCTGCGTAGGGTAAGCAGATATAACAGAAAAGAAACGGTTTCTTTTATCTGTTCTACGAAGAATAAGGGGGGTGACTGTACCAGACATACCATTTCAGAGGAAGATTTAAGACATCTGGTACTGACTGGACTAAGACAGCAGGTTTCCCTTTTCATGGATAAGGCAAGAGTGCTTGAGCATATAGAGCAGATGGAAATCAATTTTGAAGAAGTGGTGTCTTTTGACAGGGAAATAGAAAAACTGCATAAGGAACAGGATAAATATCTGTCACTTAGGGCAGGACTTTATGAAGATTTGAAGAAAAATATCATTACGGAGGAAGATTTTAAAAATTTTCGTGCAATATATGAAAAACGTTATCAGGAGCTTGAGGAGGCAATCTCCAATCAGGAGGAAACCATAAAGAAGCTGTTTAAATCCGGTGTGACGGCTGGCAGGTGGCTGGAACGAATGAAATCCGTCATGCAGATCACAGAGCTGGACCGTATGACGCTGCTTTCTTTTGTAAAGCGTATCCTTGTTTATGAGGATAAAAGAGTATATCTGGAACTCCGGCATAAGGAACTTTTTTCAAAAGTAATCATGTTGGCTGATTATGCCGTTACAAAAGGGCAGATATACAGAGGGGAGGCGGTGTAGATGGCAAGAACCTCTAAAAAGAAACAGAATATTACCAATGTGGCGGAAAATAAAAGACCGTCAAAGATATATTCAGTTGGGATATATGCAAGACTGTCCGTAGATGCAAATGAAAGAAAAAATGAGTCCATCGAAACACAGATTGAGATAGCAAAGGCATTTATCAGCAAACAGAATGATATGGTCATCTTTGACTGCTATACGGATATAGGAAAAACCGGAACAAACTTTGAGCGTGAAGGCTTTGAACGCATGATGCGTGATGTCAGGTCAAGGGAAATAGACTGTATCATTGTAAAAGACCTGTCACGTTTTGGAAGAAATCATATTGAAACCGGAAATTATATTGAAAAGATATTCCCTTTTATGGGTGTGCGGTTTATTGCCGTCACAGATAACTTTGATAGTATGAACATATCCGGACAGAATGAAACATTGGGTGTGAACCTGAAAAACCTTGTAAACGAAATGTATGCGAAGGATATTGCGGTAAAGGTAAAATCTAGCAGGCAGGAAAAATGGGAACAGGGAAGCTATACCGGAGGAGTTCCTCCTTACGGATACAGGTCAGAATGGATTGGAGATAGGAAGTGTCTGTTTATCGAAGAAACAACTTCGGACATTGTAAAAAAGATATTTGAACTTTTCCTTTCCGGTAAGAATATGAAGGAAATCGTGGTGTGGCTCTATGAGGAAAAAATAGTCAGACCTATGGAGTATCATAAGACGGGGCACATTTATTGTCAGGATGGGGATAAATTGCAGCAATGGTCCCAGGGGACAGTGAAAATGATTCTGACTAATCCGGTATATATGGGTTGCCTTGTGCAGGGAAGAACCTGTGGAAAAAACTATATGTTGCGTAGCAGACACGATATTGATTCTGAGGACTGGTCTGTAAAAGAGCATACTCATGAAGCAATTATAAATGAGGATTTATTCTTTCAGGCAGCCGGAAAGTTTGAGAAAACATCTGTGTACTGCAATAAAAACGGATATTCCAAGAAGGTTCCCATAGACGAAGATATTTATGCAGATGTTCTGTATTGTGGCGATTGTGGTGCAAAAATGAAAAGAGTAAGTGCTGTTAAGACATTCAGTTCTAAAGACCGGGTTCGGACATACAGTTATAATTGCTCCAAAGTAGACCGCATAGATGCCCAGAAGTGTGAGCCAAAGAACATAACGCTAAACTCGTTAAATGAGCTTGTAAAGACAGCAATCCGTCAGGAGTTTTCTCTGTCTGCCATGCGTCCAAAGGATTTGATTGAAAGTAACAATAGGGAGGCAGAACGGTTAAAAGAGAAATGGCAGGGAGAACTGCTGGAATTGGAAAGAAAGATTGAAAACATGAGCAGGCTTACAAGCGAACAGTATTTGAAATACCGTATGGGTGAAATGGATACGGAAAGCTTTCAGCGTACAAAAGAGGAAAACAACAAAAAGATTACTTCTATTCAAAAGAAACGGGAAGATATTGCGGAAAAACTCAGGAACATAGACTATGAAACGGTTCGAAAAAATCATTTTTTGCGTACCCTGATAAAGGGAAATGAAAAGAGTGAACTGACAGCAGAGGTAATCCGGACATTGATTCACAGAATAGAAGTATATCCGGATCATCGGGTAAAGGTTACCTTTTCTTTTAAAAGAAATGATGTCGTATTAGCGGGAAAGGAGGTCATTTGAGATGAAAAAGTATCAGATTGCAATTTATATCCGATTATCAAAGGAAGATAATAAAATTAAGGAAGAAAGCAATAGTGTCACGATGCAGAGAATCCTTTTGCATAGGTTTGTGGCAGAGAAATTTTCGGATTATGACCTGCTTGAGTTTTGCGACGATGGATATACAGGCACGAATTTCGAGCGTCCGGGTATGCAGAATATGTTGGAAAAAATCAGGGATTCCAGGATAGACTGTATTGTAGTCAAGGACTTTTCACGATTTGCAAGGGATTACATTGAACTTGGTTCCTATCTGGAACAGATATTTCCATTTATGGGTGTCCGTTTCATTTCTGTAAATGATCATTACGACAGTAATGAGTACCAGGGAAGCATTGCGGATATTGATGTGAATTTCAAGAACCTTCTTTATGATTTATATAGTAAGGATTTATCACAGAAGGTCCGTTCTTCCCTTGCTGTCAGAAAAGAAAGGGGAGAATATGTAAGTGGAAACAGTCCGTTTGGTTATGAAAAAGATCCGGAGGACAGACACGCACTGGTGATTGCAGAGGACGAAGCAGAGGTAGTCAGACGTATTTTCTCGTTAACTGTGGAAGGATACACATCAGTTGAAATAGCAAGGCTGTTCAATGAGACACAGGTAAAGACACCCATTGAATTTAAAATTGAAAAGGGAAGAACAAGCCGAGAACCCAAAGGAGAACGGTTCTTATGGAACAGCAGCACGATATGTCAGATACTCCGAAATGAAATATATATCGGAAATGTCGTGCAGAAGAAATATACAAAAGATTTTGTGGGTGGGAAGAACCATTTAAATCCCCGTGAGGACTGGTTGGTAACATATAATCACCATGAGCCGATTGTTGCGAAAGAAGTGTTTGAAAAGGTGCAGGAAGGGCGTGGATTAAAAAGAAAACCACAGTATCATCTTACGCATCCGCTTATCGGGAAAATGATCTGTGGCTGCTGTAAAAAGAATTTGCGTTATCGGAGGGGACTCAATCCTTATTTTACTTGTCATAATCGTTACTCTAATACGCTGGAAAACTGTGTAGACAAAGTAAATGCAATGTTTGTGGAGCAGTATATTTTATTTATGATGCAGGATAAACTGTCCGCAGACGGAGAACTTGAAAAGTTGCGGGAAGAAGCTGTACTGCGGGTGGATAAGGAAATAAAGGAATTAAAGGAAAAACGCTGGTTATTAGAAGACAGCATACAGAAATTGAAACAGCAGAAATTTGAATCGTATCAAAATTATGCTTCAGGAAAGACGGATAGTTTCCAATCAGATGATATTATGTTAAAATCAGCAGAGAAAGACTTGGCTGATCTGAATGAAACATTACAGAAAATGGAAGCTGCATATATTAAGATGGAGTGTGACAGAGAAGCTTTAAGTATAGGAAATGAATTTGCGGTATTATCAAAAGAAATGCTGGATCATTATATAGAGAAAATAGTGGTCTATGATGAACAGCATATAGAAATATGCTGGAAAGAAAAAATAGGTGTGGAATAGTCAATTTTATTGATTTTGCAGTAATTTAACATTCCATACAGTATTTTCAAGCAACAGTTTAACAGCAGGTAGGGTATTTGAGGCGAAAAGGCGGCAAAAACCTTAAAAAATGGTTAAAAAAATTGTTTGCAACTACTTGACAGGAGAGGGTGTGAATTATGCGCAGGAGGCTTTTATGACACCTGAGGGTAAGACGAAGATTGCAGTGCTCTGGGATCAGAATACGGATACGGTTTATTCTGAGGATGAGATAAATGCTGCTATTTTATCGGAAAATCCATATGAGAGCATACCGGGTGATGAGGATGGGCATGGTACGTTTGTGGCGAGCGTGATATGTGGCAATGACAGACCGCAGGATGATTTTGCAGGGGTGGCACCACAGGCTAAGCTTATTGTCGTGAAGCTGAAAAGGGCACCTCAAAAGCTGTATGATTTCTACTTTATTCCGGATCGTAAAATAGTGTACTCGGAGGTTGATGTGATGAGAGCAGTGCATTTTGCAGATGAGTTTGCAGGTCAAAAGGGAGCACCGGCTGTCTTTTGCATGGCGCTTGGCTGCAATAACGGAAGCCACACGGGAGCTGAGGATCTTTCAGAGTATCTGGACTATATCACGGCAAAAAGAGGCAGGGCTGTGGTTGCGGCAGCGGGCAATGAGGCGAACAGCAGGCATCATTATAAAGGGCGCATAACAGATACAGTCGATGATATTGAGATAAATGTTGAGCAGGATATGGATGGGTTTTATCTGGAATGCTGGGCACTTTCACCTGAGCTATTTACGCTTTCTGTCATATCACCGAGTGGTCAGTCGAATCCGGCAGGGGTACCAATGCGAATAGACAGCGGTGAATACTCATTTCTGCTTGAAGGAACACAGGTGACTATTGACTACAGGCAGACCGGCAGACAGACGAGGGATTTGCTTATATTTATCCGCTTTGAAAAGGTGGTGAAGGGAGTGTGGACCATCAGGGTATTTCCACTTAGTACTATTGGAGGTGTTTTTAATATGTGGCTCCCGATGACAGGACTTCTTGATGCTGATGTGAGCTTTATTGTCTCGGAGCCTGATACCACGCTGACCATGCCTTCGGATGCTAAGCTTGTGATAACGGCGGGAGGCTATAATTCCCTAAATGATGCAATACTTTTAGAGTCGGGAAGGGGCTTTGACGCAGACGGTGGAATAAAGCCGGATCTCGTAGCACCGGCTGTGGATATCACAGGGGCAAATCTAAGAGGAATGTATATAGCACTAAGTGGCACATCGGCGGCTGCTGCAATCACTGCAGCGGTGGCGGCTCTCATCATGGAGTGGATGATAGTGAGAGGCAATGTTTTGCTCGCAAACGGAGTGGATATAAAAAATGTCATGGTAAGAAACTGCCGCAGAAAAGAAAAAACCGACTATCCAAATAAAATTTTTGGCTACGGATTCATGAATGGGTTTGCCAATTTCTAAGAAAACGGATATAATATATTCTAAAAGATAAAAAGGAAGGGTGAATGGATGACAAAAAGCAATAATTTATTAGCGGATTACGCTGCAAAAAAACAGGATATCTGTATTAAAAATGACACAATTTCAGATAGTCTTTTCAGGGAATATGGTGTCAACAGAGGACTTAGGGATGTAAACGGAAAGGGAGTTCTGACAGGTCTTACGAATATTTCGGAGATTGTTTCATTTAAGACGGGCGAGGATGGCAGCAGCGTGCCATGTGACGGACAATTGTGGTACAGAGGCTACAATGTAAAGACACTTACAAATAACTTAAGGCCCGGAGAGTTTGGTTTTGAAAAAATTGCTTATCTGCTGCTTTTCGGGCAGCTGCCATCTGAGAGTGAATTGGCTGAGTTTACAGAGGTTTTAGGAAGAAGCAGAACCCTTCCTACCAATTTTACGAGGGATGTCATCATGAAGGCTCCGTCAAAGGATATCATGAATTCCATGACGAGAAGTATACTGACACTGGCTTCATATGATCCTCTTGTAGCAAAGGCGGGCATCGACAACAATATCAGACAGTGCTTATCACTTGTTGCAATATTCCCGATGCTTGCAGTTTACGGTTATCATGCGTATAATCATTATGAAAATGATCAGAGCATGTATATTCACAGGCCGGATCCAAAGCTTTCGACAGCTGAAAACTTCCTTAGGATGCTCAGAGCTGACAATCAATATACAGAGCTTGAAGCAAGGGTGCTTGATATGGCACTTATTCTTCATATGGAGCACGGCGGTGGAAACAACTCTACATTTACCACCCGTGTGGTTACATCGGCAGGTACAGATACATACTCTGCTATCGCGGCAGCCATGTCATCACTTAAGGGACCAAAGCACGGCGGTGCCAATATCAAGGTGATGGAGATGATGCGGGACATCCGTTCGCATGTGAAGCACTGGGATGATGAGGATGAGGTGAGAGCCTACCTCAGAAAAATGATGGATGGTGAGGTATTTGACCACAAGGGACTCATCTATGGAATGGGACATGCGGTGTATTCACTTTCTGACCCGCGAGAGCGTATATTCAGAGGCTATGTGGAGAAGCTTTCGGTGGCAAAGAATAGAGATAATGAGATGAACCTCTATAATACAATAGAGAAGGTAGCTCCTGAGATTATCGCTGAAAAGCGCCATATCTTTAAGGGTGTTTCTCCGAATGTCGATTTCTACAGCGGCTTTGTTTATGAGATGCTTGGTATTCCTATGGAGCTTTACACACCTCTTTTTGCCATTGCGCGAATTGTTGGCTGGAGTGCCCACAGGCTTGAGGAGATTGTCGGCATGAACAAGATTATCCGTCCGGCTTACAAGAGCGTCATGAAAGAGATAGAGTAACGAGAGAATGTTACAGTCTATCGTTCATATATCAATAATACGATATGTTGGGGATTGGACATATTAAAAGAATCGAGGTATTATACAAATGAGTTTTACAAAGGTAAAAAAGGGCGTCTGTGCAGCAAAGGGCTTTGTTGCAAACGGATTAAACTGTGGATTAAACAGTGACAAAAACAAAAATGACCTGGCTTTAGTTTATTCAGAAACACAGTGTCAGGCAGCGGCTGTTTACACAACAAACAAGGTGAAGGGCGCGCCTATTCAGGTGACAAAGGCACACCTTGAGGCATCAGGACATACGGCAAAGGCTGTTATTGCCAACAGCAAAAACGCCAACACCTGCAATGCTGACGGAGTAGAGAAGGCTCAGAGAATGTGCGAGCTTGCAGCAGCAGAGCTTTCGATTGATCCAAACGAGGTTATCGTGGCATCTACAGGCGTTATTGGCCAGGTGCTTCCTATTGAGCCTATCGAGAGCCATATAAAGGAGCTTGCAAAGGGACTTTCGGCAGACGGCAACGACAAGGCTGTAAACGCTATAATGACTACAGATACCGTTCCAAAGCAGTATGCGGTAAAGTTCATGCTTGGAGACAGTGAGTGTACAGTAGGCGGTATGGCAAAGGGAAGCGGCATGATTCACCCGAACATGGCTACTACATTAAACTTTATCACATCAGATGTTGCCATCTCATCGGAGCTCATCCAGAAGGCCTTGAGCGAGATTGTAAAGGTTACCTACAACTGCTTAAGCATTGACGGCGATACCTCTACCAATGATATGGTAAGCATCATGGCAAACGGCCTTGCAGGAAACACACCTATTACTACAGAGAATGATGATTATCAGATCTTTAAGGATGCACTGTACGAGGTGCTTTCAAATCTTACAAGAATGCTTGCAAAGGATGGAGAGGGCGCTTCAAAGCTGTTAGAGTGCACATGCGCAGGTGCGCCTGATCTTGATACAGCAATTATTGTGGCAAAGAGCGTTATCCGTTCACCACTTTTAAAGTGTGCTATGTTTGGCGAGGATGCCAACTGGGGACGAATACTTTGTGCTATAGGCTATGCGGAGGCTGATTTTGATATAGACAAGGTGGAGCTTCACCTGCGCTCAACAGCAGGAAGCATCAAGGTGTGCGAGAACGGTGCCGGAGTTGACTTCTCAGAGGAGGAGGCAGCAAAAATACTGCATGAGGATGAGATTTACATCGACATAGATTTACACCAGGGAGATGTGTCAGCCAAGGCATGGGGCTGTGATCTTACATATGATTATGTAAAAATTAACGGAGATTACAGATCTTAATCTTGACAAGTAATATTGATTAATGATATTATTTTTTTAGAGTAATTAATTAAAAAAGTAAAGCGAACGAGGGCGTTCAGATATTAGGTTATCTGCGCCCTCTTTTTTGTTGGAAAAATCACATTTACAAAAGAGAGGTTAGGAGGCGGTACATTGACTAAGAATGCATTGGATATGATTGATGAGAAAATAGTAGAGCTGCTACAGGAAAATGCACGTATAGCGATAAAGGAGATAGCGGCACAGGTGTTTTTGTCATCACCGGCTGTAACAGCCAGAATAGAGAGATTGGAGAGCAAGGGAATCATAAAGGGCTATCATGCCGCTGTAGATTCGGTTAATCTGGGCTATAAGATAAAGGCCTTTGTCAATCTGGATCTGGAGCCTGTACAAAAGGAAGAGTTTTATCCGTTTATTGAGAGTGTGGAGAATGTCATAGAGTGCAATTGTGTGACAGGAGAGTATTCTATGCTCATAGAGGTGGAGTTTTTGAATACGGAGGAGCTTGATGACTTTATCAACACTCTGCAGAAATTCGGCAAGACAAGTACACAGATAGTTTTTTCCACTCCTGTTGAGCACAGAGGCCTGCCTGTACATTCAGGTTTTGATGCATAAGATGATATGAGAGTCAAAAGATATTTTGCATGATTGAATGAAGTGTGCTAAAATAGTTTGCAAAAATACTGACTGTTAAACATGATTTTGGATGCTTTGAATAGTCAGATATATTGATTACGGCAGGAGGATAATATGAGTAAGAAATTAGGCTTCATAGGTTGTGGAAACATGGGAAAGGCAATGATACACGGAGTGCTTGCATCAGGCAAGGCACAGGCAAGCGATATTCTTGCATCTGCAAAGACCGAAAGCTCCAGAGAAAAGAATGCAGCAGAGCTTGGAATCAGGCTGACAGCGGACAATAAGAGCGTAGCAGAGTTTGCAGATATTCTGTTTTTAGCAGTAAAGCCACAGTACTATGAGGAGGTTATAGCAGAGATAAAGGACGCTGTTAGTGACGATGAAATCATTGTTTCGATTGCACCGGGCAAGTCACTTTCGTGGTTTGACGAGATGTTTGGAAAGAGCTTAAAGGTTATACGTACCATGCCAAATACACCTGCCATGGTTGGTGAGGGCATGATGGGAGTCTGTGCAAATGAAAGAGTATCGCAGGCGGAGCTTGATACAGTGCTTGATTTGTGCTCGGGCTTTTCAAAGGCTGAGATGATAGACGAGAAGCTTATGGATGTAGTGACAGCAGTCAGCGGAAGCTCACCGGCATATGTATTTATGTTTATCGAAGCCATGGCAGATGCGGCTGTAGCAGGCGGCATGCCAAGGAGCCAGGCATATACATTTGCAGCCCAGGCAGTGCTTGGAAGCGCAAAAATGGTTCTCGAGACAGGAAAGCATCCGGGAGAGCTCAAGGATATGGTGTGCTCACCTGCCGGAACCACTATCCAGGCTGTGCGTGTGCTTGAGGAAAAGGGCATGAGAAGCAGTGTTTTTGAAGCTATGATGAAATGCCTTGATATCTCCCGCAAAATGTAGTAGAATTATTGCATTGAGTTAAAGGAGAAAAGCAATGAGTCAGGCAAAGGTTGATAAATATAAGAATGAAAAGGCAAATCGTAAAAAGACAAATGCCAGAAATAAAGTAAAGCGTGTTATAGCACGAATTGTTGCAGCTGCGGCTGTAATCGCATTGGTAGGCTGGGGCGGTTACTCCGGATATCAGTACTATGAGAAGAGTCGTCCGGTGAACTGCTATTACGCAGATATCAGTGCAGTCAGTGATTATCTACAGGGATTATCTACAGACAGTGAGCAGTAGATTATATTTTTGATACATAACATATATTTTACGATTTATATGATTAAGTTAAAATACCTCGCAGGTTACTGCGAGGTATTTTCAGTTTTTGAAGAATCCCCGGGCTCTTTTTGTGATTCAGATACAGTCTTTGCATTTTCTTCGGTATTTGAGCTGTCAGAGTTTTTTGCTTTGGAGAGTGTGTTATCAATTGCGTCGAGCAGCACTTTGGAGGTGTACTGACTTGTGTTTGCGTAGGAAATATTATCGGTGGACTGATTTTGCACAATCTGCGATACGAGCTCGTTCATCGCAGGCTCAACAAGCGGATACATGGTTTCCACCGAATCAGTCATGTTTTCAAGGCTTATGGAGTTAATGTTATTACTGTCCACCGCCACAGACACATCGATAGCTGCCCCACCCAGCGCTACAGATGTATTGTACACACCCGGTGTATACATGCCGGTTTCTTCGACTGCAGGCTTTGGCTCATCACCTGAAAAGAAATATGTAGCAGCGAAAATTATCAGAAGAAGCAGTATGCCAAGGAGCACTCCGGTGAGAATGACATGCTTCATTTTTACAACGACGATTTTTGTTTTTGCACTCATATGCGCCTCCTGTGGTTGTTTTATATATAATATGTGTGGGGACGCAAAAATATGACAGATATTCCTGCCTATAACGAAAAAGAGATATCCATAAAGGATATCTCTTTTTCGTTATAAGAGCGATAGACGGGGCTCGAACCCGCGGTCTCGACCTTGGCAAGGTCGCGCGTTACCAACTACGCCACTATCGCATTTGTTATGTTTGTGAGCTCTCTTGTGTCGAGCACGTGTTATATAATACACGATAGAGGAGCATCTGTCAACAGTAATTTTAAATTTTTTTAAAAAAGTTTGACGATACCAGATAAAACGGTTGTATTGATAAATTGTTCTGCACCGCGGGTGAGTGGCTCCGCTACACTCTTATAATGAAAAAGAGATATCCATGAAGGATATCTCTTTATAAAGAGCGATAGACGGGGCTCGAACCCGCGGTCTCGACCTTGGCAAGGTCGCGCGTTACCAACTACGCCACTATCGCATGTATTAAGTTGTGTGCCCTCTTATGCTTGGCACGTGTTATATAATACACGATAGTGGTGTATCTGTCAACCATTATTTTTAATTTTTTGTAATAAGTTTTTCAATTTTGTCCATATATTATTTTGTGAAGATATGCATTTCGCGGTTGCTTTTTATTGACATAATTATGTCAATGAAAGGAGTGAAGTATCATGCCACTTATTATGCCTATTAAGGATTTACGCAATACAACCGAGATTTCCAATATTGCACATAAGGAACAGGAGCCTATTTTTATCACCAAAAACGGATATAGCGACTTGGTTGCAATGAGCAGTGAACTGTATGATAAATTTGCAAGAATGAATCGCATTGACGAACCACGCAAAATCGTTTATGTAGTAACAATACAGTATCAGGGACGGAATCTATAAAGAAAGCACCAAAATACTGAGGAGAATATCAAGGGGATTCTCGATTATTGTGTCCATGCAGGCATATTTTGATAAGATAGTAAAAGGATTGGCAAAGAAAAAAATAATTACTTTTCCGGATTATGTGATTATGATACAATTATGGAAAATAGTGTTTTATGAATCTAACAAATCGTTAAGAAAAGAATCGAAGGTGGTGCAAACGAAAAAGCAGTATTGAGACTTTTCATTAACTGCCCTTTCGTTTGCATCAATTTCGATTTTTTCTGGTTGAACAAAGCGCGTCAACTCTATATGGACTTTTAATTCTGACACTCTATTTATAATAGGATAGCATGTACACATAGAAACACATAGAATTTATAATTCAGTCCTGTATTATGACACCAGAAATAAGCCTCCCTAAGGAAGCTAAAAAAATATACAGTTATGATACGTTAACAGAGCATATGTGGTTTTGGTTTTATAAAATGTTGTTCTGTAGGCAGAGGAATAATCTTACCACCACAGGAAGAGCACTTGCATATATCTTTATTATAAAGAAGACGGATAATGGCAGGTGCATCCATATCTTTCAGCTTGGAAATATATTTTTTGCAACCAAGGATGTTTCTGCATAGGGTAATCTTTTTCTTCTTATTTCTGGATGAAAGAAGACCATAGTGCCTGATACGTACAAAACGTTTTGGAGGAACATGCATTAAAAATCGACGGATAAAT
>OFMA01000041.1_pt1 | contig 92617 bp, 75 predicted proteins | sample 1541011 | NCBI WGS metagenome assembly OFMA01 (sample SAMN04209225, study PRJEB22552) | human gut metagenome | biome: gut; material: feces | host: Homo sapiens | place: USA: Oklahoma
GATTCGGTGGCTCTATTTTCATGGATTGGGTGGCTCCGCCACCGTGGAATACTCAATTAGCAGGCTTATCCATTAAATAAAATCGAAAGTTATAGGTTCCAGATGCCATCATTGTGAATGAATAATCCGTACTACTGCATTCACTTGTATAATTCATCCATTCCCCTCTGGATGGATCAGCTACCGATTCAGAATTCCTTTCATTTGGACTCGTATAACTTGGTGCATCCATTCTAAACAAATAGGAACCACTACCTCCAGTTGCAGACACATGAAATGTAGTTGGTTGTCCTAATACAGGATCATTCCATTCCACTTTCATTGTAACAGATCCTGATGTTTCTGTTTCGCTATGTTGATATTGCTCTTCTGCATGAATATGTGTAACTTGTATGTTACAAATAACCATAACACAACTCAAAACAAGCGACAATGTTTTAATAAATCTCCTATACATATAATGCTTTCCCTCTCTTTTATGCTTTTAGATTAACATAAAAAAAGCCAAACAAAAAGTTTGACTTGTTATAAATTAATCTACAGCATACCATGCTTTCCCTTCATCTTTCCATCCAAGGGAAACTAACCACTCATGTTCTGCCTTATTTACAGTATAGTTATGATTATTCGCAAAGGCATTTGGATTATATTCTCTTAATAATGGAACACTTGATTTATCATCAGGATTTGCTGAATACCAACCTATACCTTCGTATTTCCATCCAGCTTTTACCAACATATCTTTTTCTGCTTTGTTCATTGTGTAATGGTGTTCTCCACCATTCGCATTATACAATATATATACAGGATAATCTGAACTGTTCGGAGCAATCCAACCAATGCCTTCTGAAATCCATCCGAGACTAACTAACCAATTTTTTTCATTTGTATCTTCTGTATAGAAATGTTCACCACTATTTGGATTATACAATCTATGCATACCACCAGGAATAGAATCTACATAGAAAGTGGTTCCAGTAATAGAATTTGCACCACTATATACATGCATTATGAAAGTTCCTGTCTTTTTAAAAAAATCTAAATTCACTTCTGTATAAAAAGATCCATTTGATTCTTTTTTCGTATCAAACCATTTTAAATCTGTTTGATTACTATCCTCTGACCATATTGCAAAACGAATACTTGAATACGATTTTGTTGGATAATAACGAATCGTCATTTTATCCTTCTTCTTATTCAACACAAAATCAAAGCCATCTAGTTTAGGAATATAGAAACTCTTTGATCTTTGTTGAAGCCACGTAACCGTAGTATTTACAGCACCCTGCCAGGTTGAATGATTCACATAGCCACCCTTACCATTTGGTTTGCCTAAAGTATCCCAACGAATATAATTCATATCTACAGATGATTGTATTTCATTTGCCTTATTACTAGCTAAAGTACTCGCATTATCAAAAAAAGATTTATTTGAATTGTAGTAATTACTTATATATTCAGAAAATGCAGGAATTGATAATAATGTACTAAATAAATTTCTTTGATAAATATACAACTCATTACTAGAACCATAATAGTTCATACAACTATCAAAATCCCAAACTGGACCTAAATGGATGACATCATTAGCTCCATCTTTATACCAGAAAAAGCTTGTAGTAACAGACTCCTCGTTCAGCATATATTCATTGACTAAATAATATTGTACAAAAGAATCCACATCTATATATTGCTTCAACAGATCAATTGTTATATCCTTCTTTTTTGTATTCAATAGAGTACTATAGAAATCTGTTAAAGAATCATTAAAAATTGATATTGCCTTTTGAACATGTTCCTCATCCTCATTTACCGTTTCTTTAACCGCAAATTTAGCTCCTAATATAGAATTCTCAAACCAATGATCCTCTTGTTTATAGAAAGCATCATCCCATTCAGCCAATATTCCATACTCATCTTGTAAATTCACTCGACTCGAGTTGATTTCCACCTTTTCTGTAGCCAAATAATTCCCCTGGTATTCTCCACCAATCCATAAATCCACATATTGACAATGAATTGGATATTGTGAGTTAAGATTTTGAGCTAAACTAAACGCAATATAATTTTTTAGTAAAGAATCATCACTACTATTCGCTAATAAAACCCATTTCTTTGCTTTTCCCATTCCAAACAAAGACGTTTTCTTGTCAAACTTAATCTGATATCCCTTTTTATCATAACTCGTCCAAGAAGTATTACCGCGACCCTTTATTTCTACATTTGTAAAGGAACTTATACCACTCGAATCACCTAGTATCACAGTATTGCCAGGATGCTTAATATTCTTGTCCGCTTTAATTGTATCTAGAGTCGTATCCTTTAAATCAATATATAAGCTTGGTAAACTTGATTTTTTATATACCACTGTAATAGGTCCATTTAAAGCATCCTCTAACACACAAGTATCATTCGAATCAAAAGATACATCTTTCGTCACCTGATGTTTATTATTATCTACATATGTTAGAGTTACATTTTTTGAATCCGAAACCATCATAAACAAATAATATTGATTTGTCTTTGCATCATAATAAGCTTGAATCGTTTGTCCATCCGCGTTTTTCGCATATAAGAAGAAATTTTCTTCGATAGCCTGTTCTTCCGTTTCTGATTCACCAACATCTGAATTTGCCACTTCATTACTTTCTACTGTGTCATTTTCTTCTCCACCTGAAACTGTTTCTCCAGTAGTTTCATTTTCACCTACACCTGAATTAGCTGCCCCATTAGTTTCTGTGGCTTCATTTGTCTCTGTTGTTTCTTCTGCACTCACGTATGTGACATTACATACACATGTTAAAGCACATAACGTTAAAGCTATTATTCTTTTGTACGCTTTCATAAATACGCTCCTTTTCTCTGTTCATTATAACAAAAAAAGCCATATGGAATAACCCATATGGCGATTAATTTACTTAGTAGCGTACCAAGCTTTTCCTTCATCTTTCCAACCAAGACCAACTAACCAATTGTGTTCATTTGCATTTGTTGTGTAGTTATGATTGTTTGAGAAAGCATTTGGATTGTATTCTCTTAATAATGGAACACTGTTACTGTCATTAGGATCTGCTGAGAACCAGCCAATTCCTTCATACTTCCAGCCTAGTTTTACTAAATTATTCTTTTCAGCTGCATTCATCGTATAATGATGCTCACCACCATTTGCGTTATACAAACGATATACTGGATAATTTGACACAGTTGGAGCTTTCCAACCAATTCCTTCATACTTCCAACCAAGGTTTACTAAATGATCTTTTTCAGCCTTATTTGAAGTATAGAAGTGTTCGCCACTATTTGGATTGTATACACGATACATTTCACCAGAACCCAATAAAACATATTGTGTGTTTAATAATACTTTCATTCTGGCTACAATATCAGTACCATAGTTTGCTCCAGTAGCCCAACCATCACCAGTTGGATTTTCTTTTTTACCCAACCATTCAACATATGGAGCACTACCACGTTTTACATAATTAAAACGACCATCTACACAAGCGTTAATTAAATTATCTGTTGTTGCATACGCTTTTAAGTGTTGAATTTGAGCACGAAGTCCTTCACGAACACTCGCAAAAGAATTTCCTGCAACACCATTACCCGTTGCACCTAAACCTGCAAAATTACATTGATCTGGTTTAACATCATGACCAAACTGTAAGAAACCCGTTTCCTTCATAGCCTGACAGAATGCAACTTCAGGGCGAATATTTTCAGCAATTGCTTCTTCATAGAAGATTTGACAGAACTCTTCAATATTTGCAGCACCCTTTTGAGCTAAAACACCATCATATTGAGTACCATATTTAGAGAACTTATCATATGTACCACCATTATTAATAAAATAATTTACCATCTGCGATACATTTGTCTTCGTTGCACCTGTAATCAATGTCTTCGCATCTTTTTTAGATAAACCTAGCGCTGAAACAATACCATTTGCATCTGCTACACCTAATTTTTGTAACTTAGCATCTGAATTTAAATAATTGTTGTAGTCAGATACACTATTAATAAAACAATGCTCAATAATCAATCCTGTTAATCCATTATATTTTGCATTACGAATAATTCCATAATAGTCTGCAACAGAACCATCATCATATCTAAATGGATCAGGGTACTCATTCGTATCAATTGTTCTAAATTTAATACCACGATTATGAATGCCAATAGACACCAATTGATTTTGAATAGCTTGTGCTACATTTTTTCCGTTTTGAGAAATATCAGGACGCCAGTTCGTATTTGGATAATATACTTCCGCTCCTACAGCGTATCCACTACCTGAATTCAAATGAATACTAATCAAATATTGTGCGCCTTGCGATTTCGCATAATTAGCACGATCTTCAAGACTAGGATTTGTATCTCCTGTACGAGTCATGACAACATTACAATCATACTTTTCTAGTTCTTGTTTACAATATTGAGCAATTTTCAATGTCAAATCTTTTTCATAAGCATTGTTAACACCAACGGCTCCACTATCATTTCCTCCATGACCTGGATCCAAACAAATTGTAACACCCTCATTAGATTGTGTTGCAATATCTGAATCTTCATCAATCAAAGCCATAGCAGCCTCAGGATCTGAAGCCATAATACCATCTGCCACTTCTTCAGAAGCATCATTCAAATTTGTTACTTGGATAACGACATTACCAAGTTCATCATCTTCAGTAACATCTTGTGTCATATCCGGTAATGTCTCATCATATCCAGAATATTCTTGATCCACACCAAACTTAACATCCATACCTAAATCACTAAAGTTCAAATAATATTTTTCACCATTATAAGTATAATGAAGAGTTGTAACAGAATATTCACCTTTGTCAGCAGAACTAAAATCTTTTGTGAATTTAACCAATTTATCAACCTGTTCACTAGCTTCTAAATCAAAAGTAGTTCCATCCATCTTTTGAACAGTAATACTGAAATCTGAATATCCATTCGCATCATTCATTGATAAAACAAAATTTTCAGTTGCAGGTGAATTCAACACAGGATTTTCTACTAAGAAATATTCCATCATACTTGAATCACCTAGTTTTTCATCTTCAGTCGGAGCTGCAGTTACCTCACTTTGTGTTTCCTCTTCACTCTCTTCTGTAGTTTCAGTTGAATTTTCTTCATTTGTTTGTTCATCTGTTTGTACAGTGGTTTCATCTTCTGCAAAAACAGTATATGTATTTGATAATGTAGAAACAGACATAAACAAACTTAAAACTAATGCCAATACCGGTTTAAATCTTTTACTCATTATCTATCCCCCTTTCATAAAATACATTTTAATAAAATACAAGTTCAATTTCAATAAAAGATAAATAAAATAACCCAAAAAGAAAGAGAAACTAGTCTCTTTCGTTGGCATATATTTGTAAAGCTCTAGGATGATTGTCTATATGAGCAACTAATGTTGACTCCCCTTCTTCACCATCTAATGTCCAAGCTAATCTTTCAGTGGATTCAATCGTAATGGATTTAGCTCTATATCTTTCTACATACTTCATGTTTAATTCTGGATGTAAAACTCCTAAAGGATAATTATAAAGCTCTAATAGGTTAGGTGTATGTTCAACCAATATAATATCAAATACACCATCCTTAAATGTATTATCATCTTGCTCAACCATTTCAAATCCAGCAACACGATTCCCATTAATGATCAATCCAAACATTAAATCCTTTTCAAATTCCTTGCCATCCATATTCATCTTTACATGATACGGATGTAAGTTAGGTATTTCATGTAAAGCCTTAATAATATAAGCCATATTCCCTAATTGTTTCTTTAATTCCTGTTTTGTTTCATAACTCACATTACAAAACGCTCCAAAGCCAGCCACATAATTAAAGTAACGAGAATTCATCTTACCCACATCAAAAGACTCTACATTTTCTTTACAAGCAATCTTTGCACATTGCAACATATCATTAGTTAGACCAAAGTTAGTACCAAAATCATTCATTGTACCCGTAGGAAAGTAAGAAATGATTGGCTTATATTCTAACTTCATCAAACCATTTGTAGCCTCATTCAATGTACCATCCCCACCAAATACAGCTACAACATCATACTTTTCACCATTCTCTTCTATATAATGACAAATATCCATCTGCTTCTGAGAAACATATACTTCCATTTGATAATTATGAGATGAGAATTCATTTAACACATCTAACAATTGACCCTTCGAGTTTTTCTTTCCAGAATTTGGATTGATCAATAATAATACTTTCTTTCTATCCATTATTCTTTCTTCTTTCCATATAAAATGTGCATATCATAATAATTTGAATGACGAGTCAATTCCTTATCAAACTTTTTGAAGCCTAGTTTTTCAACTAACGTTTCTTCATCTGTATATAAATTTGTGCCTAATCCAAGTCTATCTGAATTAAATGTAACACCAAGACTTGCTAATGTAGTAGGGAATAAATCATAAGTTGTAATCTTACGTGAATTTGATGTTATTGGTGCCGCAGCCGAATTAATGATTGCATAATAACATTTACGATTATATCCAGACTCTTCAATATCCTTAAACCAATCTGGATCCATACTCTTATGATCACCAGCCAATACTATTGTCGTATTCTCGTACCAAGGTTGTTCTTGAATCCATTGCACTAATTCAGTAACATGCTTGCTCGAACAACGGATTACATTCGAATACTGATCTCCATATAAAGCTTCACATTCAGAACATGGAAAACCGCCAATATGGTGTGTATCTGCTGTTAACATATTAAAATTAAATGGTTGTCCACGACCAGCTAAATTTGTAAGTTCTGTTTTCGCAAACTCAAACAATTTAATATCTTCATAACCCCACCATACGTGATAGTCTTTATTAATCCAGCCCTTTTCTATTGCCTCATTATAGTCAACAACATTAAAATTTCCATGTTGTTTGAAGTAATACTCACGTCCTCCAAATTCACCATCCGAACCAATCAACAATTCATTTTGATATCCATTATTTTCTAATATTTCTCCAATTGAATAACACCCAGGTAAAAAACTGTCTTTACTTACATAACTATTTCCATCAACCGGAATATTTAAAGGAATCCCACTCGTTTGTCCAACCATAGCGGCTGCTGTCCATCCAGACATAGAAGGCACTAAAAAACCATTATTGTCATTATTTCCGTAAGAGAATGTTAGGTTATTATCTTCAAGTTCTGTAAGTTCTGGAATTCTTGATTCTTCAAAAGCTCCACCATGCTCCAAATCTTCATATGTTGTTTCCATAGACTCCATAAAAATATAAACTAAATTTCGTTTTTGTTCAGGAAATGAATATTTCACCGTTGATGGATTCACATAATATTCCTCATATAACTTAGATGGATGTGAGACATTATACCAATATTGGTCAATTCCAATCGCATGTACACAATCTGCTATTCCAAATACATATACAAATAAGCATGATAAAGATGTAATAATAATCAGAACATTATTTCGAACATGTCTAAATTCACCTTCTTTTATATCCTGACTTACTTTCCAGTCTTTCAAAACGCAACATAGTAAAAGTAAACCAGACACAATTGCAGGTATTGGTAAGCACTCTTGAATGAAGCTTTCTACAAAAGACATGTCTGTACCTTCCATTGGCACTAATAAATGAAATACAACTTGTTCAAATGGAATATTTCCAAAAGTATTTGGTACCCATTTTGCGACTTGGACCAATAATAAACCTATAAAAACTAAAACTACTGTTAATACCGAAATCAACCTTCTTCTTTTCATAGCTAATATCCTTTATTTTTTTATATACCTTATAACGTAAAAAAAGAGTTCCTTTTAAAACTCTTTTAACATTCTAGCATAAAAATTTAAACTTTGTTACTTTTTTCTGAATTCGAATACAATTTTGTCAATAATCTTGCGATAGGAGCAATCCAAAATCTTTTAAAGATTTCATAATCTTCCTTTGAACGATTATTATCTTCAATAATTTCTGTTGTTGTTGATTCTTCATGAATACGATGTCCCATCAAAGGTTTATTCACAAACACAAATCGTCCATCCATTTTCGAAGCAATCTCCCAAGCACTCCAGTCAATATCACACTTCATATCATTCGCAAATAAAGTTTTTACATTTAAATTTTTCTGACAGAAAGTAACTGCAGGACAGCAAATAGGATCACCAAACATTAAAGGCAGTCTCTTAATAAATCGTCTATTTGACTTCTCTTTATTATGCAATGGCTTCAACATAATCTTCTTAATTTTTAAATTTGTGTTCTCATAGACTCTTTCACCATTCCTTAATTCAAAATAGTCTGTAAATAATATCGTAGCATCTTTATACTTCCAATAATTATTTACGATCTCTTTTGAATATGTTGGTTCATAAACATCATCCTGATGGGCAATTGTTACTAAATCCGTATTTACACAAGTTCTCGCAAAATCAAAATCGTATCCAATACCCTTTCCAGGACAAGGATTTTCAATGATTTCTAAATGATATCTATTTGCCAATTGCTCAATAAATGCATTTCTTGTAGAAGTTGCAATCACAACATTACTTTTAAATTCTTGATTCAATACAGATTGAATACAAGTCTCTAAATATCTTGATTCTTTATAAGCTAATACTACAAAAGTATGAGTTATCATAACTCTACTCACCCTTCTTTTCTTCTAAATCATTAACTCTATTCTTTAAAATAGAAATTTCCTGTACTAATAACGTAATCTTTTTCTTTTGTCCTGAAACAATCACAGTTAATGAAATTGTAATAAACAACAAGATGACAAATAAAACACCAGTTACCATATTAGAAATGGTTTGAAATCCAATTAAGTTGGCAAGTGAAACTAAAATACCTGGCCAAATAGAAAGAATAATTAATACAATAACACCGATTCCCCATAATAAAGAATATTTAACAGGGATCATATCTTTATGAAGTACTCTCAAAATAACTGCAGCCAAAATAAGGGCAATAATCAAAATCGATAATCTTAAATTTAATGGCATTATTTTGACCTCCTTGTACCAATGATCATGATGGATAAAAGAACGTTAATCATATAATATGCATTCTTCCAACTACGAATAGAAGAAACTCCACCACTACGCTCATTCATCTCTACAGGCACTTCAGTGATTTTCTTTCCTTCTTTTAATATTTGTGTTGTAGAAATCGGTTCCGGATACTCTAATGGATAATCAAAGGCAAATTGTTTGATCAACCCTTTATCAATAGCACGAAAACCAGATGTCACATCATATAATTTTTCATGTGCAAAACACTTAATAAAAGAAGAAATAATTTTGATTCCCATTTGTCTAGCCTTTGTAGATTTAAATTCACTAGTAGAACCTTCTACAAAACGAGATCCAATTGTCATATTAGCTTTACCCTCAATAATAGGTTTACAAATGTCTTCCACATAATTCACATCATGCTGACCATCTCCATCGAATTGGATTGCAATATCATAATCGTTTTCAAATGCATATTTATACCCAGTTTGAACAGCACCACCAATACCTAAGTTATGCACTAACTTAATATGAGGAACTTCATGCTCAACAAGTATTTGTTCTGTATTATCCTTAGATCCATCATTAATCACAATATAATCTAAAGGATGGGAATGATTTTTATTATATTCATCAATTGTCTGCGTCGTAGACAATATTGAATCTTGTTCATTATAAGCTGGAATAATTAATAGAATCTTATTCAATTTAATACCTCCTTGCAACTTTTACACCTTAACATAGCTCGTTACATAAATCAATCATCCAATTTGAAGATGTAATGGACGAAGTAAACTATACAATAAACTATTAAGATGTAGTTTATTAGCTAACCAATACGTAAAAGTACATAACTTGATTTTAAACTCTTCCTCTTTAACAACTGAAAAGCCATTATATCCATTGGATTTTAGAAATTCAAACCCCTCTTTGCATAAGTCTAAATATGTTTCTTTATCACATACATTTACTTGCATCAATAAAAACTGGACAACCGTTTTCAGATAAAAATACTGTACCATTTTATTCGAATATTTTTCTGTTAACGTCAAATTATTATGAATTTGATTCAACAAGTCCAAAATCTTATTGTCGCTATTCAAAGTACTCTGATTTTGTGTTACAGAATTTTGATTTAGGCAATAATTATATCCCGCATATGGAATGATTTTGATTTTATTTGTTATTGAATTCATAGACAGGTTGAAGTACACATCCTCTCCAATTTTTAATGGCGCATACTTAATATTATTAGCCTTTAAAAAATCTAAAGAGTACATCTTTGCACAAGTCGATACATATTTAAACTCTGTCCACAAACAATTCTTAGGAATAGAAGTAAACAAAAGCTTATGTTCATCCATACTCACTTTATTATATCCAGAAATCAAAACATCATTATCTCCAATCGATTTTATAAAAGTATCTAAGTAGTCTACATCCACATAATCATCTGAATCAATGAATGTTATGTATTTTCCATTAGCTAATTGAATTCCTCTATTACGAGTATATCCAGCTCCATGATTTTCATGATGAAATATTTTAATTCTTTTATCTTTTTCACTTAATTCATTCATCACTTTTAAAGACATATCTTTTGATCCATCATCTATCAGCGTTAGTTCAAAATCATGAAATGTCTGTTTTAATATACTATCTACACATATATGCAAGAAAGATTCTGCATTATAAACAGGCACTATTACACTAATCAAAGGCATTAAACAACCTCCTTAAAGTCAATTTTTTTCATTATCACAAAATATATTATAACATACAGTCCAAATTGACATGTCATAGTAATTAAATAAGAAAGTGCAGCACCATAAATAGAGTATTGTACAATTAAAAAGCGTGATAAGAAAAACGCAATTATAGATGAAATTCCAAATACAATAAATTGAACAAAAGTATATCGAACCGTTGTTAATGCAGCGGATAATAATGTACTCATTGAATATAATACAGCACCAAAAATGATAATAAGTAAATGTGTTTTATAATTCGAAATGTCCACACTATACAAAATATTCAAAACAGGAATACCTAAGATATAAGCACCTAATAAACATAGTAATCCAAAAGCTACAATCAACAATAAGGCTCTGAATACAATTTTATTAAATTCTTTCTTTTCACCAGTAGAATAAAGATTTGCCATTGTATTTAAAATAGGCTGCAATAAATATTGCCCAGCCAAACTAATAATAGTAGCAGGCATTAAAATAATACCAAACACGGCCTGTAAACTTTCTTGTACAGTTCCATCCAAAGCATACTTTTGTGCATTCACTAAATAAACAGATAAAAATAGTATTGAAAAAGAGAAAAAACCCGTCTTAAATAATTTTAAAATATTTGTAAAACAAAATTTCTCTTTTTGAATAACACGTTTACTCTTTGGATAATCATATACAAGAAATAAGATGAACCAAATTAAATCTAAAGATAAACAAGAAATCAATAGGTTTTTGGTAATTAAATCAACAAGTATGAATAGAACTACAGAAAAAATTGATTTTAAAAACAAAGATATACCCACAACATACAATTTATCATTTTTCTGTAACACACCATAAAAGACATCCGAAAAAACTTCAAAACATTTCATTAAACATAAAGCGACTGTAATCGTAAATTTATATGCATCATATTTCATGATGACGCAATATGCAACAACGATTATCATCATAATTAAACATGTAATAATTCGATGTACTATATATTCAATATCCGAGTACTCATTTTTTACATCTGTTACTTGATAAACACGACCCTCATATCCACCGATTAAGCATAATAAACATGCTAATGAGAAGGCTAATGTAAATACACCTGAGTTTGCTAAACCATTTATTCTTGTGACAACCATCATAAAAAACAATGAATTAAACGCATTGAAAGTTGTCCCTATCATATTCCATATTACATTCTTTTTTGAAATAGAAGTATCCACAACATATCCTCAAACTTTCTAAATAAAAAACGAAGAGTAAAAACCCTTCGTTAATTATAAGATAATTTATAGATTTTAGCACCATCTTCATCATAAATTTTATCAAATGAAACATATCCATTATTAAAATCTATATTCTGATCACCGAAAGTAGCTAAATATTTAATTTTAGTTTTTTCGATGTCCTTATAAGATAAGTTTAATGTTATATAATCATTTTGAAGTAATGCAAAGCTAGTTTCTTCTTGTGTCAACAACACTTGAACATGTTCATATCGATTATAGATTTTTTCATACTTCTTTTCCGGATCCAATGTATGCCATAACTTTAAATTAGGATACGTATTCACAAAATTGATTGTAGGTGCACCACACATTACTGTAAAACTTGGTGTTTCAATACCACCAATTGTTACCCACTTTGATTTTGGATCTATTGAAACTATTTTTTGAATTTCTTGAGCAGCCGGCTTTGCGTATACACTAGACAATCCTATTGAAATAGGTCTTACACATATGCCAGAACAAATAGATACAGCACTAATCAAAATACCAAACTTCTTAAAGCCTTTATCTTTATAATTGGTCATTAAATAAAAAGACAAAAAGAAAATCAAAATGAATAATAATATCATTCGATATTTATTCAGATAATCTGGAAAAGAAAATTTACATATTAAAACGGATTCGCAAGCAAATACAATAGCTATGATACTTCCAACTATTGGCTTAATATGTTTTTCATCCTCATAAAATGATAACAATCTAACAATTAAAATAACCTGTACAAAACCTAGAATATCAATCATTCTACCACTTACTGAATGCGTAAATAACAATAATTTTGCCACAATTGGTGGTAGACCTATTGTTGTATAGATAATCATTGGAATTTCAATAATTAATAAAAGAATAGACAATAAATCTTTCTTTTTAGCAACTATTAAATAATAAAGACTAAGTAAAGTAGATAAAGGAAATAAACAAAAGAATACACCAGATTCACTATTATTACTTAAGCCACCAAATGGAAAGAATAAAGATTGCGCATAACATAATATTTTTTGAATTACATTCGACCCATAATCGACACGTTTCCCTGGATATACAGTTTGATTTATGATTTGAATGTATTCTTTGGCTGTTATAAAATAGCTTAAAACAAAAACAACACAAACCATAAAAGCAGATAATAATAAAAGCCATTGCTTTTTTGACATATGTCTAATCTGATCAAAATTCTCCTTGATCATCCAAATTCCAATAACCAAGTATACATAACCCACAGGAACTTGCCATGCCGGGTATAAGTTACAAATAAATACACTGAAACTTAAAGCTATTAATAATCCAAATATGATTTGTTTTTTAAAGTTATCTTCATTGATAAATTTGTAAAAGAATACTAATGTGGCTGTTCCGCTTAATAGATAGTTTGGAAAACCCCACCATAAAAAGTAAGAAGAAAAAACAGTCATCGTTGCACCTGTAAAAGCTACTAGTTTGTTCTTTGAAAGGATATAATATAATTCCATGCAGAATAAGAAGGCAAATACAGGCACAAAATAAAAGTAAAAACTAAATGCATTTTCTAAAGGTAATATCGTAAAGATTAATTTCCATGGCTGATATACTAACATTCCTAATCCAGCATACACACCAGTTGAAATATTTAATGTATCTGTTCCTCTTAAAATTGAATTGTATTTTGCAAAAGGATGAACATCCATTGCAGATGCAAAAATACCTGGATTTCCAACCAAAAATTCATCTGAACGTATAGTTCTTATTTGTCCAAAAATCGGATAAGACAGAGCATCTACTTTACTGCTTTGTATAGTCATAGTATAATAGGCCATTGAATCTCCATTAATTTTAAATAGAGTGACAAACAATAATAAGCCAATACCTATTTGCCAACGATATTTAAACATAAAATCATAAATTTTCTTTACTGGATACACAAAATGCAAACTTAAAAAGAAAACTACAAAAAACAATATAAATGCACGATATAATGGAATTCTTAATCCTCCAATTTGAATTCCGCTGTTCAATGTCCATACATTCGATGGCACATAAAATGCTAACAATAAAGAAACGCAGATTGAAAATAGAATAGCACACAATACTTTCTTTGAATTATGTCCTGTACTATGAAAAAGTAATCTATTTATCATAGATTACTCATTTCTTTCAAATAACGTGCCAATGCATCCTGCCAAGTAGGAAGTGGTTTAAATCCATTTTCTACGAGTTTAGATTTATCTAAACGAGAATTAAATGGACGAGCAGCCTTTGATAAACCATATTCTTCTGTTGTTACAGGATTTACTTTTGTAGTATATCCAGCTTGTTTAAAGATTTCACACGCAAAATCATACCAGCTGATATATCCACCTTCATTTGTCGCATGATAGTAGCCATATTTATCTGTTTCAATCATGTCAACTAATAATCTTGCTAAATCAAATGTGTATGTTGGCGTACCAATTTGATCATTGACAACTCGTAATGTATCAAATTTCTTTCCTACATTTAACATAGTCTTAATGAAGTTATTTCCATTCTTTCCAAATACCCACGCAATACGAACAATGAAATATTTAGATAACGTATTTGAAACAGCTAGTTCTCCACCAAGTTTAGTCTGCCCATATACATTTAATGGTTTATAATCCTTACAATCAGGATTCCAAGGAGTAGTTCCTTGTCCATCAAATACATAGTCTGTAGAAATATAAACCATTTTCGCATCTACTTCTTTACAAGCATCCGCAATATTTTGTGTTCCATCCACATTAATAGCTTTAACCTTAGCCTGTTTATCTTCATCTTCTGCTAAGTCTACCGCCGTCCATGCTGCACAGTGTACAACTACATCTGGATTAACACATTTAATTGTATTCATTACAGCTTCCTTGTTTGTGATATCCAAAGAAACATATTCAGCTGTAGTAACATAAGAACCATCCTGAATACCATTATAGCTTTCCGCTAAGTCTGTACCTACTCCTACATATCCTCTAGAACCCAATTCATTCATTACGTCATGACCTAATTGTCCAGCCACACCTGTCACAAAAATTTTCATAAGAAAACCTTCCTTTCGTTTAAGAAGAAAAGCTAAAGATTATTCCTTAGCTCTTCCTTTTTCTACATACATCTTTTCAAAATAGTTTTGGTATTCACCACTAATGATGTTTTCCCACCATTCTTTATTGTCTAAATACCATTGAATTGTCATTGGAATACCTGTATCAAATGTATATTTTGGTTTCCATCCAAGTTCTGTTTCCAACTTCGTAGGATCAATCGCATAACGCATGTCATGACCTTTTCTATCTGTTACATACGTAATTAAGCTTTCAGGTTTGTTTAATGCATGTAATACAGTCTTCACAACTTCTAAGTTTGTTCTTTCGTTGTGACCACCCACATTATAAACTTCACCAACACGTCCCTTACGAACAATTAAATCAATAGCTACACAGTGATCATATACATGTAACCAGTCACGTACATTTTCACCAGTTCCATATACTGGAATTGTTTCATCATTTAATGCACGAGAAATAATTAATGGAATTAATTTTTCTGGGAAATGATAAGGACCATAGTTATTTGAGCAACGACTAATTGTTACTGGCAAACCATACGTTCTGTGGTATGCAAGTACAAATAAGTCAGCACTTGCCTTCGCACTTGAATAAGGACTTGAAGTGTGAAGTGGAGTGTTTTCAGTAAAGAACAAGTCAGGACGGTCTAATGGTAAGTCACCATATACTTCATCAGTAGATACTTGGTGATATCTTTGAATACCATACTTAACACAAGCATCTAATAATGTAGTTGTACCCATAACATTTGTCTTTACAAAGATTTCTGGATCTTCAATACTACGGTCAACATGACTTTCAGCCGCAAAGTTAACGACGACATCAAACTTTTCTTTTTCAAACAAATCCATGATAAATTCACGATCTGCAATATCACCCTTGATAAATTTATAGTTAGGCTTATCTTCTACAGGCTTACAAGTCTCTAAGTTACCTGCATACGTCAATTTATCCAAGTTCACAATCATATCCTCAGGATATTTATTTACCATATAATGTACAAAGTTTCCACCAATGAAACCAGCACCACCCGTTACTAAAATTTTCATTCTTTTATTCTCCTTCATATACAAATTGATTATTCGATTCTTCTAAAGTAGGACCAATCTGATCTTTTTCACTCAATACAGGCTCAATACCATTTAATAATGAACCCCAATCTACATTACAAGTCGGATCATCATAACGCATACCACCCTCAGATTCCTTGTTGTATACATTATCGACTTTATATCTAAATTCAACATTATCCGTTAAAGTTAAGAATCCATGTGCAAATCCTTGAGGAATAAAGAACTGTCTATGATTCTCTTCACTCAATTCAACACTTACCCATTGACCAAATGTAGGACTACCCTTACGAATATCCACAGCCACATCAATCACTGTACCCTTCGTACAAGAAACCAATTTACTCTGTGCATAAGGCGGATTTTGCCAGTGCAAACCACGAAGCGTACCCTTCTGCGCACTAAAAGACATATTGTCCTGTACAAAATCTACTGTAATACCCATCTTCTCATATTTAGGCTTCGAATACGTCTCCGTAAAATACCCTCTATGATCACCAAATACATCCGTATCAATAATTAATACTCCAGGAATCTTTGTTTCCGTTACCTTCATAACTATACCCCCAATTACTTAATATACTTACGATCCATGATCTTCTTCAAATAAGCACCATACTGATTCTTCTTATAAATTTCATAAGTAGCTGCCAATTCTTCATCACCAATCCAACCATTGTCATACGCAATCTCTTCAAGACACGCAATCTTACGATGCTGGTGCTCCTCAATTGTCTTCACAAAATTTGTCGCATCCACTAAAGACTCATGCGTACCCGTATCCAACCAAGTAAATCCATCACCAAGTAAAGTGACATTCAATTCACCATTCTCTAAATAAATACGGTTCAAATCTGTGATTTCCAATTCCCCACGAGCACTCGGTTTTAAATTCTTCGCATACTCAACCACTTTATTATCATAGAAATACAATCCTGTTACTGCATAATTTGACTTAGGACTAGCAGGCTTTTCCTCAAGACTAATCGCCTTACCCTCAGAATCAAATTCTACAACACCAAAACGTTCAGGATCCTCTACATAATAACCAAATACTGTAGCACCTACTTCATTTTCAGCAGCCGCACGAAGACGCTTCGTCAAACCATGACCATGGAAAATATTATCACCCAAAATCATCGCACAACTATCATTACCAATAAACTCTTCACCCAAGATAAACGCTTGAGCAAGTCCATCTGGACTTGGCTGAACCTTATAAGAAAGCTCAATACCAAATTGATGACCATCCCCCAATAACTCTTTAAAACGAGGTGTATCATCCGGAGTTGAAATAATTAAAATTTCACGAATCCCAGCCTGCATTAAAATCGACATAGGATAATAAATCATTGGCTTGTCATAAATAGGAAGTAATTGTTTACTAGTCACCTTAGTCAAAGGATACAAACGAGTACCACTACCACCAGCTAAAATAATACCTTTCATAATGTGTTCCTCCATAATTAAATACATTATATCACACATATAAAATAAACCCTAACGTTACGTTAGGGTCAAGAACTATTTTTAAATGGCTACATTAAAGAAATGGATAATACTATAAATAGCAGGAATATCAACCAGAATTATGAATGGAATAAAATAGTAGATTCGATTTAATTTCTTTAATAAACCATTCGATAAAGCTACACACAATAAAAGTACTAAAGGCAAGAAATATCTTCCTTGAACACCTTCTGTAACAAAACTTCCAACTGTAGTCCAGTATAAATACATACCTAAAATGATTAAAGCAATTTCTATTGCAACAACGCAGATATACCAGAATCTGTTACCAAGCTTATGCTTCACACTTTCTGTGCATGTTGCAAAAATCATTGAAACAAAGAATAAATAGTAAGATAGTTTGGGTATTTGAATAGTTAACCAACTTAAGTTACTTACCATTGTACTTAAATAAAAATCTTTCTTTACCATAATAGTGTGATATAACATTCGAAAAATATTCATTTTGTCTTCGAGTAAAAATTGAATTTGTTGACTACTATCCACATGTGCAGTTTCATAATAAACTTTAAAAGCCACTGTTGTTGTCATAAATTTTTTCAAATAATTCGAAATTAAAAATAATATTATCGCACTAAAAACAAAACAAAGTATCAACTTCATTTGTTGCTTTGAAATACGTAACAGTTGAGAAATCACACCAAAATAAATACCAAATATTGGTAAATATACATATTTTGTTAAAAAGATAAAAATAATTAAACTACAAACAATCATTATATCCTTCGTTTCAATCTTTTCCTTATCAAACAAATACAAGAAGTAAGCAACACTTAAAATACATGCTGCAATAATACTACAATCTGAAGAATAAGAAGCTGCTAATTGAATTAGCATCGGATTAAAGCAAAAAACAAAGAATACATTTTTTAATTTTGGTGTTATTTTAATTGAATATGAAGCAACACTAATAAATAAAGCTAAGTTAGCCATTCTTCCTAGGTAATAACATGTATATAAAGATAAATGCAAAATTTTGCCAATTCCTATGGCAATCCCTGGTATCAAGTAAACCAATACGTCATACCCTGATGCTTCTTCAAATAATGTGTATGATGGATGGAAATTGAAGCCTAAGTTATTAAAAACATCTGAATAAGATCTTAATTTTTGAACACTATAAGCTGAGTCAATGTAAACATATTTCATTGCTTTTAAATTCAAATTAGAAACCAAATAAGTTCTTTGAAAGTGTGATTGCTCATCTGGTACATAATCCGGAAGCATCACAAACATAAAGGATATTCCGATTGGAATCATGAATAAAACAAACAATAAATCAATTCGGTCTTTCATTCTTTTAAATAAATAATAGAAATATACACAGAAGATGTAGACGAATACAACAATTAAAATCAGGCTAACTATACTAAATTTTCGATCATCCCACCAATAAGAAAGATATCTTAAACCTGACAAAACAGATGCCGTTGCTAAAATCCATTCTATGATAAACAGCCAAATCAATTTTATACGTTTAATATTTTGCTCCACTACCTTCAGTATTTTACTATCCTTATGATTTTTAATAGTTATCCCTAAAGGAATGAGTAATAACACAAAAGGTATCATATATATTAACATTCTACTCATACCCGCTATCCTCTTCTCTTTTTACAAATAAATAAACCCGCTTGTTTAGTAACAACAATCTTACCATTATTCTCTAACAATTCTTCAATATATTCTTTGAACTCATTTAGTCTAGGGCCCAATATTTCATTTTGATTCCCATGACAAGACATAATATAATCTATCAATGGTTTTGATTCTGTTATTTCCAATGAATCTTTATAATCCATTCGTTGAATATTGAAGAAGTATTCTTTTAAAATACTTTCACCATTCTCTAAACCAAAGATATCATACAAACTATGGTTTGATAGACTAATTCTAGAATCAAAGTTCTGTACGATTTCCGTGATTTCTTTCATATGGTTCTTACCATATGTACTACAATAAAGGATTCCATCACTTTTTAGTACTCTATCTATTTCTTTTAATCCAAAATTTAAATCATTTAAATAGAATAGAACATGATTAGCTATAATAGAATCAAAGTACTCATCTTTAAAAGGAATCTTTTCAGCATCTGCCACAATACAGTTAAAGTCTGTTCCTAATTTATTTCTTACTTCTTCAACCATACCTTCACTAATATCCGATAAGAAGATTTCTCTATTTCTTAAATCAATCCGATTTTCTTGCCATAACTTACCATTACCACAACCAAGTTCTAATAGTCTATTGACTTTTGAAAAATCAATTTGATTAAATAACCAATTAAACCAACCCTGCTTATTTGTGGAATACTTCTCATGTAAAGATATACGATCATTTAAGTTTTTCGCATTCTTATATTGTTCAATAATGTTTGTTTCCTCATTCGATAATTGAACTAAAGATAGAATCATATTCCAACTTAAATCCGGCGTTTGACTCGCTCTTTTTAAAGCATCCTTTAAGGACTGTAAATGACTGATTTTATCCTCAATCAAATCAATCTGTAACTCAAAACTTTCTTTTAAGTTCGTATTATCCATAACCATAGGAAAGATTTCTTCAATACTAAACCCAAGATGTTTTAAAGATAAAATCTTCTGTAACTTTAATAAATCTAAATCACTATATTGACGATACCCATTTTCCATAACAAAAGAGGGTTTTAATAACCCTATTTTGTCATAATATCGAATTGTTCTTTCACTCACATTCGCTAGTTTTGCGAATTGTCCTGTCTTGTAGTAATTCATTTTTCAATCTTCGGATATGTAAATGGACCTTTATCCAAATCAAAGTTAGGGTTATGGAAAGGATCTCCATTCTTTAAAATCTCTGGCCATTTCTTTTGGAAACGAGAAATTTCACTTTGGAAACGAGCTTGTTTTTCTGGTGTATCCTCTAAACCTCTAGATTTAGATTCATAGTGATACCAAACAGAGAACACATCTTCAACAATCCATTTATTTAAGCTTCTAATTTTTAAACATAGGTCAACATCATTACATGCAACTTTAAAGTCTTCATCAAAGCCACCCACTTCGTCAAAGATTTCTCGTTTTGTCATTAAACAAGCGGCAGTTACTGCAGATACATCCCATGAAACACGAGGTCTACCCATATATCCAAAATCATTTCTGTCGATTAATGAGAATGCAGCTGTCGCATAACCATGATATCCAACTACGACACCACAATGCTGTACTGTATCATCTTCATACAATAATTTGGCTCCAACAGCACCCACATCTTCTCTTTGACATACCCCTAGCATGTCTTCAATGGAATCTGGTTCAATGACTTTTGTATCATTATTTAAGAACAAGATATATTCACCATGCGTGTATCTCACTCCATAGTTATTGATCTTTGAATAGTTAAAATCACCCTCATAATAAATGACTTTTACATTTGAATATGTTTCTTCAAGTTCTTTATAGTAATCAAAAATCTCTTGTTCCGTCGAATTATTTTCAACAATCACAATCTCAATATTTGAATATGTATTTACATTCATTAAAGATTCAATACAACCCTTCAATAAATCTTTATGATTGTAGTTTGGAATCAAAATGGATACCAATGGATGATCCTTCACTGTATATTTACAATGATACATTCCATATAAAGGACGAGGCAACATTTCAACAGTCGCATCAATACCAACACGTTTAAAATGGGATTCAATCGCTTTTTTACCAGATGTATAACAATACATCTTACTTTCTGGATCCATAGCCGTTGATAATGGATGCATTCTCCAGTGATACAAAATCTTTGGAACGTGGTGTACACTATTTGCCTGCTCTACACATCTAAAGATAAAGTCATGATCTTGCGATCCATCATATTCACTACGCATTCCACCCACTTTACGAACAATATCCATGTTCACGACAAAGAAGTGTGTAATGTAGTTATGAGAACACAATAAGTCAATACTGAAATCCGGTTTAAAATGCGGATCTTCAAATTTCTTTGTCTTATCATTCAACTTATCTTCATCCGAATATACACATTCATGATGAACTTCCTGCATAGAAGCTACAAATTCATATAAACAATCCGGTGTCAATAAATCATCATGATCAAATAAACCCACATAATCACCTGTGACTAATTCTAAGGCACCATTCATATTTCCAGAAATACCATAGTTTTTTTCTAATTTTTTAAATACGATTCTTGAATCATCCCCATAATGTTCTTTCACGTATTTTTCTACCGAATCATTTGTACTTCCATCACCAATACACAATTGCCAATTTGAATATGACTGATTACGTACAGAATCAATCATTTCTTTTAAATATTCTTCTTTTGTATTAAATGTGGCAACAATAATACTAATCATTGGAGCAAATTCAAATTTAGTATTTTTTTGTCTTTCTAATTCTTCTTCCGTTACTTTAGTGGCATTAAACCATTCATCATATTCTGCCCAATTACTAGAGCCATGAACAATACGATCGATAACACCGGAAAAACCTTTTTTCTTTAAAATTCTAAAACCATTTTTTATATGTTGATAACTCATCATTTTAAATAGTTTAGGAACTTTTGAAATTACATTTTGACTAGGCGTCTTTTCTTGAAGAATTTCTTTACTTTGATAATTTTTAGTTTTCAACACAAATCTATACTTTTCTTTCGCATTCCCTTTCCATTTAATCGTATATCCACAATCAATTTGATCTTCATCAACCATAGATAAAGAATATAAATCAACTCTACCCTTTGATTTATAATCAAATTCAACTTCTTTTCCTGCTGCATTTAATATAGAGAATGTAATTGGTTCTTTCTCATACGAGAAAGCCCATCCCTTAACTTGATACGTTTTTGTTTCTTCATTATAACTAAACTCATCAATATAGTTTCTAATTCCTCTTTTATCTCTATATTTATTTATTTTTCTTTGATCATAATTCAAAATACATTCGCACAATGTATCCGTATAAGCATTTACTTCAATTGAAGTAGGCTCAACATCACAAGGTACAGTTATTCTAAATCCAATATGCGTATTCTTAAAGCCCAAATCATAGCCATTTATAATGTCTTCACGACCAGGTCGAAATAACTCGAAATCAACTTCTTTTCCGTCCAGTTTAATGTGATAATTGACACTTTCATTATCTTCTTGATAGCACCAGCCAACAATGGTAATAAACTGTTTCGTTTTTAAATCATGAAACTCAAATCTTTCAATTCTGTATTTCAAAGTCATATTAACACCTACAATTCTTCCGCAAACCCTTTTTCCAACTTTTTGAAAATCATGTATCCAATACCTAAAACAACCAATGAAAAGACAAATACTAAACCTAAAGCTTTAAAATCAGGCCATTGATGATACATAAACGCATTACGATAAGAACCAATAATGGTTGTCAACGGGTTGATTGTTATTAGTGTATATAGAATACCTGCACTTGATGCAGAGAATTGGCTTAAGTGATAAATAATTGGAGTTCCATACATCAACATATTTAAAATGAAGGCTACAATATTCTCAATGTCTTGTACATATACATCGACTGCACTTAAAATCAATACAATACCTAATGTTAGTAAAGATTGAACGATAAGAATTGGGAATACCGCAATAACGTGATAGCTAAGTCCTGTACCTGTTCCAATACAGAAAATAATGATAATTAAGCATGAAATCAAAAAGTTTACAATTCCACTAAGAACTTGTGATAACGGAATGATTTCTCTTGGAAAATAAACTTTTTTAATAATTCCCCCATTTGCCTTAATCGAACTAGTTCCCATATTTACGGATGTCATAAAGAATGTCCATGGAATAATACCTGTAATCAAATAAATTAAGTAATTTTCGCCAGTTACTCCACGACCAAACAAGTATGGAAATACAATCCAATATACTACAACTTGTAACAATGGATTTAAAAACGACCACAAAATTCCTAAAAAAGATCCTTTGTATCTACCACGAATATCCTTTTTAACATTCGTTTTTAATAACTCTCGATAATTATAAAGATTTTTAAATATACTCATACGCCATCACCTTCTATATATTTTCAAACTCAATTTCTTTAGAGGCCAAAATACATTCTTTCTCTTTACACTCAATTTTAAATTTATGTTTACCTTTTTCTAAGGTTGTTAAATCATACTGGAATTGCCATCCAATAGTATTTACATCCATAAATCCAACATAATGATCAAAGTATGCATCATATACATCTTTTCTATATGTACGATCCACTTTAATATCCATAGGATTTCCATCTAAATAGAAATGAATTGTAGCATCATCTGAATCTGAGATTTGCCATCCCTTAAACAAGTGTTGTTTATCTGTTGCATCCACTTTTGAAATATCTCTAGGACTATCAATATAAACAACAGCCTTACTTTTTTGTTTACCACTCTCAATATTCTTTTGTCTTTCCTGCTTATGGTCTTGTGCCACTTGTTCTAGATATTCATCCACTACATAAGTAGGATCCCCATCCAAACGAAGTTGTCCCTTATAAATCCAGATGACACGAGTACACAAGTCTTTTACAATTTCCAAACTGTGTGTAACAATCACAATTGTTTTATTTGAATCACGCAATTCTCTTAATTTGTTGTAGCACTTTTCTTGGAAGTGTTGATCCCCTACAGCTAAAATTTCATCAATCAATAAGATTTCAGCATCTACATTAATGGCTACAGAGAAAGCTAGACGCATATACATACCTGAAGAATATGTACGAATTGGATTATCAATAAATTCTCCTAATTCACTAAATTCAATAATGTCATCAATACGAGCATCGATTTCTTTTCTAGTTAAGCCAAAAATAGACGCATTGAAATAAATATTTTCACGCCCCGTAAAATCTGGGTGGAACCCAGCCCCTAGCTCAAGCAATGAAGTTAACTTTCCATCCGTTTCAATTGTTCCTTTTGTTGGATAAATAATTTTAGTCATCAACTTTAATAAAGTTGATTTACCAGAACCATTCACACCAATTAAGGCTACAGTTTCCCCTTTTTTAATATTTAAATTTATATTGTTTAACACCTGATGAAACTCAGGCTTTTTTCGATTCCAAAATATTAATTTTGTCTTTAACGTATTTGCCTTATCATATTCAACCTTGAACTGCTTCGACATATTACGTACTTCTATCGCATTTGTCTTATCCATTGGATTACCTCTCAAACATTCCTATTTTAGCATATTCACATCAAAAAAAGAACAAAAGTCCTTTTTATAGCTTTGTAATTACTTCATTCCATGATTTACAAACATTCGGGCTTGTGTTCTTATACGTTGCCAAACTGAAAACATCTTCTTTCAATATAGCCTTTTTCATCTTTTCTTTTAAAACATTCGCATCATTCACATCAAAGAAACAAACATTATCATATGTTCCTACAGTTTCATGAGCATATGGTAAATCAGCCACAATCATGGGCAAATCAAATTCCTTCGCTTCACTTATTGGTAACCCCCAAGTTTCAAGCTTTGAAGGAAAAATTAAACAACTGGATTTCTTATAATACGCAAATACATCATCTAAAGATAATAATCCAGTAAAATGAATGTTCGAAACAGAATTATACTGATTCACAACATCCTTTGCGTATGTATCTTCAGATCCATCAATCGTAAGCACAACTTGATATAAGTCTTGATTTATTTCACGATTTAATCTTTTTGTAGCTTCACAAATAATCTCAAAATTCTTGAAATGACGACTCACACTTGGAAAAAAGAAAGTATATGGTTGAATCTTTTCAATATTTTGATATTTACTTGTATCAATCCCATGTTCAGCACGCATTACACAAATTTGATTCAAATCCATATTCAATAGCTTCTGCATGGAACTGGCAATCCAATCTTGTTGAACAATGACATAATCATTGGCATGTACATTGATTTTATACAAGTATTTATAGAACAAAGAAAACAAGAATACTTTCTTATTGTATTTAAAATCTTTCCATCCTGCTTTATACGCAAACGTTGGATTATGGAAATATGTAACTTGATGTTTCGCATGTACTTTTGGAGTCATGTCATGAATTGAAATCCATAAATAGATATCTTTGTCTTTCGAATATTTTTTAAAGTACGAATACTCATAATACATTCTTTTAAACCAGCTTTTACGTGATTCAGGAAGTTCAATAATCTCAAAATAAGATTGGTATTTTTCAAACAACGATACCTTATGTACAAATAATATGAAATGATATTTTTCATATAACTTGGACTGAATGATTTCATCACAGAAATTGTAATAAACCGTTAACGTGCCACCTTGAAATAAGTTAATACCCGATACAACAATAGTTGGTTTCATGACTATTCACCATCTTCAGGTAATGGTTCTTCATTTATAGAAGGTTCTTCATACGTTTCTTGATCTGTATATCCATAATCATAGTTTTGTGAATAATCATAATATACACTTCCTTGAGCCTGAGCATTTTCCTGCTCAATATATCCTTCAGCCACACCAGCTGCACCTGTATCATATTCATCTTTGATCTTATTCGCTGATTTTCCATCAAGTACAGCTTCAATCTTTTGACGAGCAATACTAACACAATAATCTTCTGGCATGACAACCGAAAGCTCTTGAGCCATAGATGCACAAACCGCTGAACTATTTGTACCTCTTAATACATAGTTTTGGAATTTCCAATTTGGCATAGCCTGCAATTCATATTGAAGCAAAGCTGTGATTTCATTGGTTGACATATTTGTATCAAACGCATTTTTGAATGATTTTAACAACTTTGTATAGTTTGTCAAAATCTTTGAAGAAGCTGCCTTTTTTATAATGGCTTCCAATACTTGCTGCTGGTTCTTTGCACGCTGAATATCACCATCTACATAGGCATGTCTTTCACGAGCATAAGCTAGAGCTCTAGCACCATTTAAGTGATTCCATCCTTCATGAACACCTTCCAATGCCCAATCCGCATTTAATCTCTCTACAGCCATTCCTTCAGGCACTTCAATATCAACACCATCCAATGCATCTACTATATCTTCTGCACTTGAGAAGTTCACTCTAAATGTATAGTTGATATCAATACCTAATAAGTTTTCTACCGTTTGTTTCGTTTCTTCAATACCATACATACCTGTATGTGTTAATTTATCATGCCCATATGAAGTTTGAACATAATAATCTCTAGGAATATTTACCATCAATACAGTTGACGTAGTTGGATTTACCGTAACAATCATATCCACATCACTTCTTGATAATTCATCAATATCTCCATATGTATCATTACCACTGACAAAGATCGTAAATGGGTTCTTTGTGATATCATCAACCACTAAAGCATCATTTTTGTTATTTGTATAATACACAGCTTGATAAATCGCTTTTGTTTCATTTGAAAAACCACTATACTCTTCCATTTCCTCTACGTTTGCGCGATAAATTTCATTCATCACAATAGCCTGCACTTCATCTTCATATAGTGCTTTTACTAATGCTTGCAAGTTATCATATTTTTTGTATGAAAAAGAATATTTTTCTAATTTCTTCTGGCACTTCTTTGTTCCCACAGAATCAATATTTCTTAATACGCCAATCTTTTCACTTTTTAAACTCTGAATTTCTTCATCATGATCCGTTTTGGTAATAACAGAAATTGTATTTTTAATAGATCCCTTTTCAGCACCCGTAACAGATGTTAGTGTGCTATATGTCTCATATAAATATACATTTCCAAATCCCATAGTACATCCTACTAGAATTACTAAAATTACACTAATCACTTTTGTCCAAATCGCATGTGTCGCAAAATTCATTAATAAAATTAAAATCGTATTTAAAATCACAATCATTAAAATGACTGGTAATAATAATTTACTAGGCAATACATTTAATGTCACAATTTGGTAAGCCGCAAAGCCTGACAAAACCAAAAGTACAATTGATAAAAGTGCTGCAAAAATTCTATATATTAAGCTCGTTGTATTCTTTTCCATGCAAGATCTCCTTTATAAACATATCGTATTCTACCACAATCCATAAATTCTATAAATATTCTGGATAATTTTGTTTTAAAAATTCAAGCAATTCTGTATATTCCTTTTTCTTTGATTGACTGATCAAACTAAAAATACATTTCTTAAATTTATAATAACCATATTCAAAACGTACCTTTTTCTTATAATTCAAATGATTCTTTTTCCCATAATAAATCATTGAATCCCAACTCATTTTAATACGCTCTTTAGATGCGTCTGTACATCCGCCCTCTAAATGAATCATTTTTAACCCTTTATTGAATTTAACTTCTGCATGAGGATATTTATTTTTTATACGACTTGTTACGTCAGACTCTTCAAAATACATAAATATATTCTCATCAAACATGCCCACATTCATAAACATATCTTTTCTTACAAATAAGTTTGCCCCTGTTATAAACATGTTCTTTCCATTAAAGCACCCCAATTTATTCCATAATTTTATTGTCCAATTACGCCATACTTTTGTATTGTACTCAAAATAAAAGGAGTACCCTGGACTTAAGTCCTTCTTCAACAATCGAATGCCTTCAATCGCTAAATTTGAATTCTTTTTAAAATCTGAATAGATTTGTTTGAAAATCGGTTCAATCAATACTATATCTGGATTTATAAATCCAATGATCTCTCCCTGACTAACCTTGGCACCCACATTATTTCCAGCACCAAAGCCTTTATTGTTGGAAGGTATATATTGTATATTTTGCATATTCGATTGTCTTACAAAAGATTCAACTCTTTCATTGATAGGACTATTATCCACTACAATGACTTCTAATTCATCCTTTAAATCATTGTACTTTTCAATTGAATTTAAACAATCCAACAAAATATTTCCATTTTTATATGCCACTATAACTAATGAAACCTTCATATCTACCTTCTTATTCCTTGTTTTAAACAAAATACCAAATCCATTATACGTGCTCTTGGTGTTTTAATCACTTTATAATACGAACTGAAATTTTGAAATAACATTCTGAAAAAACTACCTTTTTTCAAGTATTGAATATGTTTCTCACAAAAATCAGAATAACAATCAAAATCCTTAACATTCTTCTCAAAATCACAATCTACTATTTTTAAGACATGTATCACATGTAAAGCAGATTCACAAAATGCAATACGTGCATATAAAGCATCCGTAACTGTGCTTGATGTCGTAACATCTTTTAATCCAATCGCATTTTTATCATGTATCCTATATTGAAATAAGGGTGCATTATAAAAATACATGGAATTCGTTTCACTTGCCAATAATACAATCAACCAATCATGTACAAACTCTTCTGTAAAACATTCTAGAAAACGAGCACATAATTTTTGAGTTAAACATAAGGCACAGCCCTGAAAACTATTACGAATCGATAATTCATAAAAACTGATGGGTACTATTTCATTTATTTTAACCTTCTTCATTAGAAGATTATTATTGGACATTCTAGAATCTAAAGGAACCGTAAAAACATCTCCCTTTTGATCTATAAATTCAAAAGAAGAAGCTAGGACTGAAATATTCGAGTTTTTTTCCATAATAGAAATCATATCTTCTACTTTATTGAATTTCCAAATATCATCTTGATCACTTAAGAAAACATAATCTCCATGACATAATGAAATTGCTTTTTTGAAATTCTTTTTATATCCAAGATTTTCTTCATTCTTATATAACTTAATATCTATATCTTTATGAGATAAAATATATTGTTCAATAACGCGAACTGTTGAATCACTTGAACAGTCATCTACAATAATAATTTCATCCACTTTGCGTGTTTGATTATAAATAGAATCCAATTGTTCTTGAATATATATTTCCCCATTAAACGTAGCCATCGCAACTGAAATCATCGAATCACCTTTTCTTTCAGCACATACAATAAATCCATAACTCTTGCCTTCTTTGTTTTAATAAGTGAATAATAAGGACTTGAATTTTGACACAACAACTTAAAAAACTTCTTATTTTCCAATGCTTGAATATGTTGATTAAAAAAAGCACTCATATGACTAAACTCTTCTTGATTCTCTTGATAATAATCCGAATTTGCCAATCGAATTATATTTAAAACATTTAACGCATTATGAGCATTCTGTGTCCGAATCTTTAATGTATTTGCTCGTTGCAAATGTTCTTCTTTTGTTTGCGTATCATATTGTGCACCAATAGAATTCTTTTCGTGCAAACGATACTGAAACAATGGCTTATTATAAAAGTACATACTACTATAACTTGCCGCAATACTATTAATTAAATAGTCATGTTCAATATCTGTAGAGTAATGTTCTAAAACTAAATTCTTGATCCATTTATCCAATAAAAGTGAACAACCTTGAAAATAGTTCATGGCAAGATAATCCAAGAAATTCACTTGATATAAACTATCTTTTTCAACAGGACGACAATATAAATTATTATTGGATCGACTCTTATCCAATTTCATTTGAATTTGCTGATTCTTATCATCAATATAAATAAAAGAAGAAGATAATACATGCATATTCGAATGAGTTTTCATCATACGCATCATTTCTTCCACTTTAGTAGGTAACCAAATGTCGTCTTGGTCACACAAAAAAATATAATCCCCACTACATAATTCCATAGCTTTTTTAAAGTTAAGACGATACCCTAGATTCACATCATTTTGTATTACCTTAACTGGGTATTTTTTTAATAATTCTATAGTTGAATCGCTCGATCCATCATCACAGACAATGATTTCATCTACTTTCATAGATTGATTAAGAATGGATTCTATTTGTTCGCAAACAAACTTTTCACCATTATACGTAGTCATTGCGACTGAAATCATTCTTAATCACCTAGCTTTCTAAAAAATTCGATTCAAAGCCTCATCTAATGTGGCATTAAATTTCTTTGTCGTAAAGTATGTATTATACAAATTCTGAATATTCTTTCTTCTTTGAAGCTGCACATCCATACTTTCCGAACAAACCCTTTCTGCCACTTCTTTTATATTCGACTTTTTCAAATTGAAACCAATATCCCATTCTTCACAAAAATCTTTTGTGTCCCCCTTAATTGTATTTATGATAGGAAGTCCCGCACACATATAGTCTAGTGATTTCATAGTCAACCCAACTACTACACTCGACTTCATGACATTAAAGCCATAATTACACTGATCAAACACTTCTTGTTTGCGTTGAAAATCGTATACTTCCTTATGGTCAACTACATTGACTCCTACACATAATACTTCTTGAATGAAATATTCTTTATTTTCACCATCCCCAATAATATGTAATGTACACTTTTTATGAACACTGCACTCCCTTAAAAAAGCAGTGATTCTAGGAATGTCTATAATATTATTAATCGAACCCAAGTAACAGAACTGCAACTCATTCTCACTTAAATATGGATTCATTGGAAGACATTCTCTATCAATTGCCCAATATAAGACATTGCCACAATTTACATATTTCTTAAACAATTCACATTCACAGAAAACAACATCCCCACTTGATAAATACTTATCACGATTATTCTTCCATATTTTAAAAGGCAATAATCCCTTATATCGATCAATCGGCATGGATTCTGGCCATAAATCAATAATGTCATACATCACTTTAACATCATGATGTTTCTTTTTATATTTCGCCATTTCTTTTACAAGCGTATTACACGGAATAATACAATGAATTAAATCTGGTTGAATGTCTTCCATGGCCTTTCTTGCCTTTTTAGAAAACTCAATATGAGACAAGATTCTGTCCGCAGAAAGATTCTTATGATACTCACGAACAGAAATCACAACATCAGCTTCAGCTTGATAAACCGCTTTTTTTCTATGCGAAAAATTTGAAGTTACACTCACAACATCAAACCCCTTAGAAGTGTAGTATTTCTTCAATAAATGAATACGATCCAAACATGTATCAAACGCATATACTAATGCTACGACCATACAAAACCCCTCAACCTAAATATGATATAAACGAAGACCTTATAACTATCCCCTAGTTATTATTATCTTTATTATGGATACTTCCCGTACCACCTTCGACAACCCCATCATGTTTTAACACTGAAAAGATTGTCATAAAAAAACATTTCACATCAAAAGAAAAACTTAAATTCTTACAATACTCTCCATCAAGCTTAGCCTTCACATCTATTTCCAACTCATCACGACCATTTACCTGAGCCCAACCAGTAAGACCAGGAAGTACATCATTAGCGCCATAATGATCTCTCAATTCAATTAAATCATATTGATTCCATAGAGCAGGTCTTGGACCCACAATTGCCATTTCCCCTTTAAATATATTAAACAACTGTGGAAGCTCATCCAAAGACGTCTTTCTCAAAAATTTACCAATACTCGTAATATATTGATCTGGATTTTCCAATAAATGCGTAGGCATGTCTTTCGGTGTATCAATACGCATTGTTCTAAACTTTAAAATATTAAAATAAGACTTATGAATTCCCACACGCTTCTGCTTAAAAAACACAGGCCCCGGAGAAGTCACCTTAATTAAAACCATTAATACAATCAATAGTGGAGATAAGATTATGATTCCAGCCAAACTCAAAAGAAAATCAATCGTTTGCTTTCCATATTTCGAATACATAAAAACACTCTCCTATTTTTGTAGAGAATTTCTCTACGTAGAAAAGTATACCATAATAAAAAGCCTGAAACAAAAAAAGTTGAAAAAGTCAAATCATATTCTTGTAATATCATCTTTATATAAGGGGTATATTAAAATTATGTGATAATGTCAAAAAAAGATTGATCATAATCCACCTTTAATACAACCCTTTTTAATATCCAATAATATCAAAATCAATGAAACGCCCAAAACAATATGACCAATACCCGCAATACCTGAAATCAAAGCAGATACAACATTAAAGCCTAAAATTTGAACAATCCCACGTACAACTAACATAATAGCCATTAAATTAAGTCCTATATTATAAAACAACACTTCTCTATTTGATTTAAAATTAATATTCAATGAAATCAAACCAAGAATCAAAAAGAACATCATACCCAAGATGAAATAATGTGTATGAACAAGAGACAATGTAGTAAAAGCAGTATAATCATTCACCTTAGTAAATTCACGATAAAATACTCCACCAATCATTGCCAATACTATATATAATCGAATAATTTATATATCGTTTCATCATTAATACTTCCAAATCAAACAAATTACGAACCTGCCTCAATAAAACATCAACAGATAAGCCCATATAAAAAGAAGGCAAGAATTAACTTACCCTCTAATTAAATTATTTATTTCTTCTACGCAATACTTCAACTGCACCTAATCCTACAATAGAAACACCCAATAATCCAGTAAACAATGTACTAGAAGTCTTTGTACTTGTATTTACCTTCTTATTCTTCTTAACATCTTTCTTAACTGCGTTATCCTTCTTTGTATCTGTTGTAGTTGTAGTAGATCCAGTACTTGGTTTAGTGGCTGGTTTTACTTCAGGTTTAGTTTCAGAAGTTGTTGGTGTAGCAACATCTTCATATACTAACATGTATGAAGAGAACTTATCAGTAGTAAATGTTCCTTCAGTACTTACTTCAAGCTTATCAATCTTTCCATCATGCAAACGCAATACGTAGAACTTACGTCCCTCTTTCTTCAAACTTTCAGGAATCGCAACCTTAAATGTCAATCTCTTACTAGTTTCAGCAATCAAGCCTTCGCTTTTGTCATCAATACACAATTGAATTTCAATATCGAATGCATTCACTACATTGTATTTATTGTCATCTACATATGCCAATAATACTTTTTCATCCGATTTATTTACACTATTCTTTAGAATTGGTTTGAAATCAACATTCTTACCATCATTAAGAGCCGTTTCAACCTTTTTCTTTTGGTCTTTTGTTAAACTATCCGTTAAGATTGTAGTAACATCCTTATTCTGAATAGAAGCAATATCTTTAGATTCTTCAGACTGAATCACAGAAGTTGTCTTAACAACAATATATTCTAAATTCATTCCAGTAAATGCAACATCACTGAATAAATAATTTTCCATAAAGTTAAAAGGTGCTTCAAAATTATATCCCTTTGGCATATAACTGCGAATTTCCTCTTCATCTAAGATCTTGTTATCATTCTTATCAATTTCGGTTGTTGTTTTAACGACTCTATTAAGAGTAACTAATTTGCCATTCACTTCTTCATAAAAACTCATAGTTACTGGAGCACTAAATGTACCTTTTTTCAAATATACTGTAACATTCAATATACCATCTTTTTCTACAACATCAAATGAATCACTAACAGGCGTATATCCAACAGGAATCCAGTATAAATCTGATACTTTCAATTTATCTTTCTTTGCCCCAGCTACATCCATTTGTGTACCCATAACCGTTTTTACTTCTTGATTATTCGACTGATCAATAAATGTAACATGATACTGATTAGTTTCTGATGCTTTCTGTATTGAATCAATTTTATATATCTCTAAACGAATCATAGTGTTTTCAGCAAACTGACCACTATAGAATCCAGCTTGTAACTGATATCCTTTAGGTACAAACTTTTTAATTATGTAATCAATAATCGCATCTGAATTTGTACTATCAAATTCAAAAGTATGATATTCACAAGACGCATTTTCTAAATAACCCGTTTTAGTAGAAAAATTATCTAATTTAGTAAGTCTAAGTGTATATGTTTTTAAAACAGGATTTTCATTGTCTTTAACAATATACATTTTATATGTATTTGTTCCAATTGAATAAATTCCTTTTGACTCAGCTACATCCCCATAATCGATATGATATCCATCAGGCAAATAATTAACTTTTAAATAATTTTCAATACTTCCATATGTAGTTTGATCCTTTTTTGAAATATGGATTGTAGAAACAGTATCCTTACCATCTTTATTGATTATTAATTTAAATGTTTCATTATCTTTCTTTGGTGTAGTTAAATAAACAGACCAAGAATCGCCACTATTTTTTTCAACTTTAGAAATATCAGATTCCATAGCTGTATAGCGACTTAAATACTCTATTACTTGACCATCCGTAAACGATTCCGGTATACTCTGCGTTCCAGTATATACTTCTACACCATCTTTATATACAGTAGTTTCAATTAATCTTTTTTTATAAACATACATAGTCCAAGAATCGTTTTCTTCCTCATCTGTACGATTAAAACTACTGATATCATATCCAGCAGGTACATAATTCTCACTTAGGTAGTTAGGAACGTCAAATGTTTTTTCATCCACAACCTTAACTGACTTATGCTCTGCTTCTTTATTTTCATACAAATAAATAATATTTAAAGTAACTGTTTTTGTAGGAACTCCTGGTTGTTCTACTCTTTTTACTAAATATAAAGACCATTCATTTTCAGAATCTTGGACAATACCTTCTCCTCCAGCAGCACCTTTACCTGTAGAAACTGCATATCCTACAGGGACAAATTGCCTTTTAATAGAATCTTTTATTTGTTCTTCTGTTGCGTCAGACGCAATATAAAATATTCTTGATGTTTCTTCCTGTTCTTTAAAAATACGTACTGAAATACATTTTTCCTTAGGTGCATCCGTTGTAGTATCAGCAACCTGTGCATCGTTTTCAACAACATCGCTTGGCTGTTCTACAACATCACCTTTTGATTCTTCTGCAACATCTGTTGGTTGATCAGCAACCTCTTGAGTAGGTTGATCTCCAGTATCTACAGGCTGATCTGTAACCTCATTTGCCTCCGGTTCTGTTGTTGTTGGAACTTCATCATCTGCCAACACTGGTGTAACCATACCAGCTACAGTTACTGCGCTCAACCCTAATGAAAGTAACTGTTTCGTTAGTTTATTCATCTCTCTTACCCTCCTAATATATCTTGATTTTATAACCACAAAAAATTTTCATAAACTAAAATTAAAGCGTTTTCACAAAAAAATAACCATAAATCATCATATGAACACAAACCCAATTAACAATTGGTTATTTCTCACTATAAAAAAAGAAGGCAAGATTTCAAATCCTACCTTCAAACAAACTATTGTTTTTTACTTCTACGCTTAGCCTCAACAATACCCAAAGTAGCTACACCCATCATGGCTACATCTAATCCTAGACCAGTTTCTACACCAGTATTTGTTCCACTCACAGTTGTAGCATTCGCCTTCTTGACTCTTTCAGAATTCTGTTTAACAACATGTTTTGCAGTATCCTCAATATATGTATCAAGAGCATTCATAGCATCATCATAAGCAGCTTGGGCCTTTGCCTGGTTAACCAAAGCTTGGTTGTATAGAGACAATTTATATGCATATTCTTCTTTGGCATCATTAAGCTCAACATCAATCTCATGAAGCTTATCTACTTCTTTTCCAAGAACATCTAAGTATCCTAATAACTCTTCATCTGTAATACTAGAAACATCTGCCTTTGATCCTTTACTCAATACATTGTTCAATACTTTTTGCGCTTCTTTAAAAGGAACAGCCTCAGCCTCAAGTTTAGCCTTATCCTTTATAGCCTTTTCAATATCCACTTTTAAAGCTGCAATTCTCTCACTTGATTCTGACTTTTCAATTCCTTTTGACTTAATTGTATTCTCCAATACTACAATGCCTTCATTTAATGCATGAACACTATCAACCGTTGAATGATATTCATCCAAAGCATCTTTTGCAGCGTTTCTCAATGCAAGTTTTGTATCTAATTCACCCTTAGCACTAGCCAACTTATCATTTGCACTATTAGAAGAAGCTGTTGCGACCTCAACTGCTTCAGATGACTTTTTATACTCATCGGTTGCTTTATTGTATACTTCTTTTAACTGTGCTTTTCTAGTCTTAGCTTTTGCTAAAGCATCCTTAGCCTTCTGCAAATCCTCTTTAGCTTTTTCTGTATTCTCAGTCCAATTGTTGATTCTCTCATTCAAAGTATTCACTTTGTTTTGAGCTTCTTCAGTCTTAGCTTTTGCACTATCTACATTTGAAGATGCTTGTTGAAGAGCCATTTCTTTAGTAGTCAATTCTGCTTTTGCGTTGCTCAAAGCATTTTCTGCATTTGTTTTAGCAGTTTTTGCATCTTCAACCTTTTGGTTAGCTGTATTCGTATTTTGTACAGCTTGGTTGTACGAATCATTAGCTCCCTTTACAAGCGTTTCCAAACCAGCACGTGCATTTTCTCTCTTTGTTTTCTGAGTCTGTAAAGAACTTAATGCATCTTTTTTAGCGTTCAACAAGTTAAGAGCGTTTGTTACAGCTGTGTTGTCTTTAGAACCTGAGCCAGATGCATTTTTAACAGCATTCTGTAAAGCTTTATGTTGAGCATCTACATCTTTTAAGTTGTTATAGTAGTTATTGAATGATGTTTCAAACTCGGATACAGTCATTACAGTATCATCCGTAATTGTCTCATCTAAGAATTCCTGACAATGAGCTGTAGATAAACCACCAGCAGTTTCTACCCCAAATCCAGTCACGGTAAATCCTTTTTCAACAATATTTTGATAGTGACCAGTTTCTGAGAATTTGTGATTTCCACTATCATACTCTTTCTTTTCTTGGTCATACCATCCTCTATATGGACTATAGTCTGTATAGGCATCAGACCATCCCCAAGCTAAGTTTTCAGCTGTGTAATATACTTCGGCATGGCCAAAATAATCTCTAGCATTATTTGCGTTTACCTGTGCAACTGCCATCAACCACATACTTACTTTTAATTCCGACAAGTTGTGTTTTTTACGAAGATCATTACATTCTTTCATATACGCAATAGATGCCTGCATATTTTCCAAACTTGTCGCATCATTTTTTTGACCCATTTGTGTATGCGTTGCTAACTCTGCTTTTGCAGTATTTGGATTATTTTTATCAAAGACTGGATCAACTATTTTTGAAACCCCAATAGAATCAAAATATCCTTTACTACCTTGGCTTAAACGAGCCAACTCAGTCGCATGTGCAGTTTCATAATCAGATAAGTTTTTCTGGGCTTGTTCTAAAGGTGTTAATGTTGAATTATATACTTTTAATGCATTATCATAATCCTTTTGAGCTTTATCAACCTCACCTTGAGCTGTATTGATTTTAGTTTTTAATACATTAATTTCATCCTCATTCTTTTGTTGATCTGCCTTAGCAGTATCCAATGAATCTTTAGCGGTTTGTTCATTTGTTTTTGCTTCATCTAATTTTGTTTGAGCCGTTGTTAAATCATTTTGAGCATTTGTCAAATTTGATTCAGCTGTAGCCTTAGCTTTCTTAGCTGTTTCATAAGCCGTATTAGCAGCTGTTAATGCACTTTCTGCATTCGTCTGATTTTGTTGAGCTGTTTGTAGCTCTGTTTGAGCAGTTGCTAAATCAGCTTTAGCTTTATTCACTCCATCAGGATCCGATAATGCATCAAGTGTAGCTTGAGCCGCAGTTACGGCAGATTGTTTTGTTGTAACATCACTTGTTGCATTTTCGTAATCAGTACGAGCTTGATTTAAAGAGTTTTCTTTCGTTGTTAAATCATTTTGAGCAGCCTCTAAATTTGCTTTAGCTATATCTGCATCCGCCTGAGCTTTATTGACAGCTTCCTGCGCTTTTGAAGCATCCTCATTTGACTTTATATAATCTGCATTTAAATCTTCAGAAGACTTCATGCCCGCAAGCTTATCTTGTAAAGTCTTTAACTCTGTTTTCTTTGTTTCTAAGCTTTTCTGTGCTTCTTCTAAATCCTTCGATGCCTGTTCATTTTTAGCTGTTTGTTCTTCCAATTCCTTCTTAGAATCATTGATTTGACTTTCTAAAGAACTGATTTCATCAAGAATCGGCTGCAAATCCACATTAATCGCATCATTAGCCGTATTGTATGCACTATCCACAACTTCTTGTTGATTTTCTTGAGCAGCTGTAACTTCATCTAAAGTATCCTTAGCTTCATCAACACTTGCTTTACTTTCCTTAGCCGTTGCCTTGGCAGCATCCAAGTTTTCCTGTGCATTCTTTACAGAATCCTCTAGTTTCTCTTTCTTTGTCTTCTTTGCCTCTACATCTTCCTTAATAACTTCCGCATTTGTAGTTTCTTGTGCAAATACAGGAGTAATTCCACTAGCCGCCGTAAATCCAACGGCAGCACTCATAATGATTTTGTCTTTGACATTCTTCATCTTTAATTAACCCCCTTCGTAATGACAAAAAGATTCACTACCTCGCGAGAATAATACTGCTATTTTAATATCATTTCATTAACCAATGTTCCGTTTTTTCTATAACGTTATTTGATTCAATCACAAAAAATAACCAACACTTTTCTCATATGCCTTAAAAAAAAGGATATATGATAGATGACTAGATATTTATAGATAACTCGATAAATAAAAAAAAGAGAACTTCATGTTCCCTTATATAAGAAGTGCTACCATCTTAAACACAAATACTACAACCAATAGAATCCCAATCCACTTAATAAACTTAAATGCGACTTTGATTCCAAAATAAATTAAGGCTATTGAAACCACAAAACCAAGAATGTCTGACATCTTTCAACCTCCAATTTACCAACTATTTTAATTGATTTTTACCTTCCTTTCAATACTAGCCTTTGATATAATTTAAGTTACCAATAAAACAAGGAGTGATACAATGCGAACACCAGACTTAAACTGGATCAAAGACCCACGCGTCTTTCAAGTAAATAGACTACAAGCGTACAGCGACCACATATATACAATTGGAAAGGACAAAAAACCAAGCTCATTCTCACTAAATGGAACATGGAAATTCAACCTTTCAAAAAATTATGATTCATGCTTTAAATTCTTCTATAATACAGAATTTAATGACTCCAACTGGAACGACATCCAAGTACCCGGACACATCCAGCTCCAAGGATTTGATAACCCACACTATACAGACGTTACCTACCCTTGGGATGGGCATGACGTGGTAAAACCAGGACAAATTGATATGGACAAAAACAAAGTCTATCAATATCGTAAAACATTTGATTGTCCACAAGACTTTATTGGAAATAAACTCATTCTATCCTTTGAAGGTGCAGAATCCAATATTTACGTATGGCTAAATGGTAAATTTATCGGATACTCAGAAGATTCCTTTACACCAAGCCGTTTTGACATTACGAAATACACACAAGAAAAAGATAACGTGCTATGCGTACGCATCTTTCAAAAATGCACAGGCACATGGCTAGAAGACCAAGACATGTGGCGCTTTACAGGCATATTTAGAGATGTCATGATCTATAAACAACCAAGTCTTCACATACAAGACTTAAAAATTGATACAGACATTGATCTAGATACACAAAAAAGTGTTCTTAGTTGTGTTTGTAAAATGAGTAGTAATGAATCCCATACACTACAAGCCAAACTATATGATCCACAAGGAAATATCGTATGGAATGGCAATATGCAAGATACATTTGAAATTCCTGTAGAAAATACATGCCTTTGGAGCAGTGAATTTCCAAATCTTTATCAATTAGAACTCGTTCTATACGATACAAACAACGAAATTATAGAAACCATTCAAGAACAAGTGGGCTTTCGAAAATTCACGCTTGAATATGGCATTATGAAACTCAATGGAAAAAGAATTGTCTTTCACGGCATCAACCGCCATGAATGGGATCCAAAAACAGGAAGATGTTTATCTCAAGAACAAATGGAAGAAGACATTCATATCTTAAAATCACTAAACATCAACGCCATAAGAACATCTCACTATCCAAACAACAGCTATTGGTATAAACTATGCGACCAATACGGAATCTACGTCATTGACGAAATGAATCTAGAAACCCATGGAGCCAGGGATATCCTTCCACAAAACAAAACCGAATGGACAGATTGTTTATTAGACCGTGCAAGAAGCATGTATGAAAGAGACAAAAACCATGCCTGCATCTTAATGTGGTCACTTGGAAATGAATCAGGAAGCGGATCCAACTTTATGATCCTACACGACTACTTCAAAGAACAAGACCCATCAAGACTTGTCCACTATGAAGGCATCACACAAGATCGAACATTTGAAAACGCTTCGGACATTGAATCTAGAATGTATACATCTCCAGAAAATGTAAAAGCCTATCTAGAAAGCCATCCAATGAAACCATTTATGCTATGTGAATATATGCACGCCATGGGAAACAGTCTTGGAGGCATGGAAGAATATACCAATCTAGAAGACGAATACGAACAATACCAAGGCGGCTTTGTATGGGACTATGTAGACCAAGCCATCCAAAAAGACGGACAATTCTATTATGGACAAGACTTTGACGACTATCCTAACGACTCCAACTTCTGTGGAGACGGCATCCTTTTAGCCAATCGAGAAGAAACCGGCAAAAGCCAAGAACTAAAACAACTCTACCGCTATGTCGATATGGAAATCCATTTCGATTCGGTAACCATTAAAAATAAAAACCTATTCTACGACCTAAGTAAAGATACCTTTATCTTTGAATTGAAACAAAACGGACTCGTTATTCAATCCGGCATCTTTAAAACAAGTGTAGAACCAGGAACTACAAAAACAATGCCCGTGCAATTTAAACAAATCAATACCCCAGGCTATTACACAAAAACCATCTACTACAAAACACCACTAGGCATTCAATCCTTTGACCAACAAGTCTTTGAAGTCAAACAAGACCAACCCAAAGAACAAGCCATGCTCGTAGTAGAAGGCAAAGAAACAATTGGCATTCAATTTATCGATACCGAATACTTATTCGATAAACGAAAAGGTTTAGTATCCATTCAAGTAAATGATGAAGAAATACTTAAACAAGCACCAAAACCCATCTTCTATAGAGCCTTAACAGACAATGATCGCGGTGCTAAACAAACCTATGCCAACTGGCTAAATGCCAGCCTATTTCAAAATGTAGTCAACTTTAAAATGATACGAAACTCCAAATGCGCACAAATGATCTATACAATACAACTTGAATCCATTGAAGAAGAATGCAAACTCGTCTATACAGTCTACAACAATCAAAGTATTCAAATCCAGTTGCACCTAGACAAAAACTCACAAAGACAAACACTACCACTCTTTGGAATCGAGTTTGCTCTAAAAGAAGAGTTCAAAAACTTCGCCTACTTTGGAAAAGGCGAAAAAGACACATATATAGATCGAGACCATGCCTTAACCGATTTCTACTTTGAAAACGTTGACACAAACTACATTCCATACTTAAAGCCACAAGAACACGGTAACCACGCAGACTGCAAATGGTGCAGCCTATCCAACGACACCATTCAAGTAAACATCAAGTCTGAAAAAATGGAATGCATGGCAAGCAAATATTCCTTTATGCACCTATATAATGCTAACCACACATTTGAACTTCCACAAACCAATACAACCCATCTAAGAATCACAAAACAACAAATGGGCGTAGGCGGAATCAATAGCTGGGGCGCAAAAGTACAACCACAATACTTAATTGACCAATCTAAAAACCTAGACTTTACTTGTACGCTTTACATTTCAAAGAAGGATTAACCTCCTTCTTTTTGTTTATACGTTTCGCTATAATACGTATTGCATATGCACGTATATTTTGATATGATAATTGTGCAAAGAGGACACATATGCCAATGACGTCAAAGGATATGGAGCGACTTATCCTTGCGGATGGATGGGTTCCCACAGACAATACAAACACCCAACGAAAAAAGGTAAAGTGACTATACCATTATCAAAGTCAACTGAACAATCCATTCTAAAACAAGCAGGGCTTAAATAACTCTGCTTGAATATTTTAAAAAGGAGGTAAACAACATGTTGTCAATTTATCCAGCTTGTTTCTTTAAAGAAGAAAATCATTACTCTGTCATTTTTCCAGACTTCAATTACCTTTCCACATGTGGAGATTCACTACAAGACGCAATGGAAATGGCCGTAGATTGTCTAGCCGGTGCATTGTTCAGCGCAAAACTAGACAATGAAGATATTCCAATTCCTTCAAAGTTAGAAGAAATTGATCCAACACAAATCGCATCTGAACTTGAATTCGAATTTAAACAATCTTTTGTCACCCTTGTATCTGTTGATGTCGAAGAATATGCAAAAACACATTTCAATAAAGCTATCAAAAAAACATTAACCATACCCGAATGGTTAAACAAAGAAGCTATGAGCAAAAAAATCAATTTTTCGCAAGTCCTTCAAGAAGCATTGATTGCCAAATTACATTCGTTGTAAATTATAAATTAGTAGAATATTATATTATCAACAAGCCCCATACCTTCTATAGATATGGGGCTTTAAACTATTCCTTTTTTCCCGGATTACAGATAATGATTCTACCAACATCCTCAAACTCTTGAAAACCATGCTTCACATAAAAAGCTACATTGCTCTTGTCTTCAGGCATACCCTCAATATACAAATAATCCTTATACTTCTCTTTAACCAGTTCAATAAAATGCCAGCAATACCCAAACCCTGATACTTTGGATTTACAAGTACATAATGCACATACGCAAGCATCTCACTATCATCTAGCACACGAACTAAACCGCAAAGCTTTCCATCCTTCCAAGCACTAATGACTGTACTTGAATGCATTAAAGCCTTATACAATCGCTTTGGATATTCACCAGACACCCAATTCACTGACAAGAACAATTCTTGTACTTCATCGGTGTAAACTTCTTCTCTAGAGTATATTCAATCATTTAAAATCACTCTTTCATTTCATAATCAATAGTACCCTGACCATCACAAATCTCAACACGCGCCATGGCACCATTTACTACATACATATGCGGATATGTATGTCCAATATCCACCTGAAATACAACATTGATATCAGGTAGTGCTTTTTTAAAAGCGTCTTCATACCCAATTAAATCCGAAACATTCTTAAATAGTACACGACCCACCAATATAGCCTTCGTATATTTAAAATACCCCATATACTTCATCTTCAATAAAGCACGATACACATCACATGAATTCATTGAAAAAATATCAAAGAACCAAATAATCCCATCCAACTTATAGCGTTCATTAAATTCTTTTACAAAATCATAAGGCGTGCCCGCCATGTCATTTATACTCTCAAAACAACCACCAAGTAATCTGCCCGATACACTACAATTACCAACATATTCTGTCTTTGTGTTAAGTATTGGAGCTCCATCATTATAAAAATCAACATCCTGATGCATAGAACTCGAATGCAGTTCACTATTCTTTCCCTTTAAAAAATCAAGACACAAACTCGAATATTCATTGATACCATATTCATCAAAACTACCCGCATTAAAACCATACACCGTAGCCAAATCACACTTACAAGTTATGGGAAACAATAAATTTGTAGGATCACTCGCACCCAAGTACCACTTGGGATTCTTTTCAATCCAATCAAAATCAATATACGGCAACGTCTCAAACTGAAAGTCACCCCCAGCCGCCAACCATACGGCTCCAATTTTAGAATCATTCACCAACGAATTCAATTCATCAACACGAGTTTTGGCATCAATACTTGGCTCACTATTATTACGAACACTAGCTGTTTCAACAATATGAAACCCATTGGATTCAATATACTCTATAGACGCATCAAAACTATCTAGCTTATGTCCTACACCACTCGACATAGCACAAACACCAATCGTATTATACTTCTCATTTAAAAACTTAGGATATTTCATACACAAAAAAACCTCCACACCCATTATAAAGGAAAAACGACAAGACACAAAGTCCTGCCGTATTTCCCATAGTTTTAAGATAGAAAGGAAGTTTTATGTATTAGCACTTAATACACTCTTATTATAATCCCTATACAACCATTTGTCTTTGTACTTTTTAGTGAATTTGTATTAAAATCAGTCACAAACTAACATCTTTCAATACTAAATACTGCTTCTAACATAGATTCTCTAAACGAACATCAATAAGAAAACCATTAACATGAATTGCGATATTCAAATTACCATACTCGCTTCACTTTGTTTCTTAATATTACTATCTACACGAACACTAAAGCTTATTGTATCCATACTCATTTATATGGATGTCAACACAAGAAGATAGCCTTAGCCTTAATAATATATTGTGTAAAATCCGATTGATGGTAGAAATACCAAAAACGGTGTACCCTACCAAAACCAAACGGAAAGTGATTGGAAGCGTCAGCCTGGACCAAGGCTAAAAACAATGAGGACTCGGCGAGATGTTCAGACTCACACCAATCAAATTTAGAGCTTTTACTCTTTTTTTATTCCATTTCGACAGTCTCAAGCTAGCGTTTCTTCATTTTCTTAAATATATTTGTTCTCAATGTATACTCACTCTTTCAATACTTTCAATGCTTCCTCTACGTCAGAGTATCGTTTTACAAAAGGATCACACACAATACGTTCAGCCTCCAACATAGCTGCCATTGTTTCCTTGTTTACATCAAAAGGAAAACCACCTACACAGAGTGACTTATTAAGAAACACATTAATCGCAGTATTCAAATCAACACCTAATTCACCATACATGGCTTCACATTGTTTTAAAATATCACTATCTACACAAATATTGAAACTTGTTGTATTATCCATAATATTAGCTCCTTTACATTTAAATTTTCATTAAATTATGCTATGCAATTAAGACAAAGGTAATACTACTCTATCCTTTTGCCTTTCTTAACCCATAAGATATTTCTGCACTCTTTACGAAATCACTTAATGCAATATCTCTTATATATACATTCCTTAAATTATTATGTGCTGCAATATTCTTATAACGGACATATCGATTGTCTGGATCTGTAGTTGTGAATACTAGAAACTTCTTATTGATTATTTCTAACGGGCGCAAATTATGCGCTGTGAAAATCAATTGCCCCTTGGCTTGTTCACTCATCATCTTTACTATTTCACCAAACAAATACTCATGTATACCACAATCCAAATCATCAATCGCAACGACAACTGAAGTATTATTGAAAATCTCAATCAAAGGTTGTAGTATCGATACAATTCTCTTTACACCATCCGACTCATATTTAAATGGTATTTTGTTTGAAACCAATTCAACACGATATCCAACAGAACTATCCCTCATCAATTCTTTTCCAAGCACTTTAACACCCATTGTAAGATCAGGCACCAAATAAGGAAGAACTCGATTCATACTTTCAATTTTTCTCTTATAAACATCCAAAGCACTTTTAGAAAGAACCATTGAATCATCTATACAACACTTTGATTTCACGACAAACAATTCATAATTCGCAAAATTAACCAAACTCTCTAAAATATACACATGACGAAAAAACTCTTCATCTTTACATTCGTTACTTCTATTTCGAACAACTTCTAAAAATTCACTTGAATAAATAAATGATCGAAATTCCTTACGAACCATCTTTTTAATCGCCATGACATTCAAATCATTCTCTTTAGAAGTTCCAATCAAAGACTTATATTTTGATACAGGACTAAAAGTAGGCGAATTTGAAGTATCGATCAATTTAGACTTTACAACTCTTGTTTCACCATCCGTATACGCATAAGAAAGAATCTCATCATAAATACAAGATCTATTGAATTTAAACGAATATTCAATTTCACTATGCCTTTCATTCTCATCAATAGTAAACTGCACTACAATTCTAGAATAGTCTGCATCTACATGAATCAAATCTGAAAAGTCCGATGAAACACTATGACCACATAGAATGGTCTTAACTAAATCCAACACATCGATCAAAGCTGTTTTACCAGAACCATTCTGTCCATACAAACCCAGTATAGAATTCTTAAAATCTAATTCGGCTCTTTTAATATTCTTAAAATTATATATCTCAATCCTACTTAATCTTTTCATGATTTAATAATATTACATCTTCCATACATTTTGTACTTAATTTCAATTATTTTAAATAGTTTAACCAACAAAAAAGAGTAGGCGCGCATTCCTACTCTTTATGCATCCTCTATTAAGTCGCGATTTAAGAGAATTAATTGACGGTTTATTTCTCACAGAAATATTATAGAGAGAAATAGTTCTATGTGCGAAAACGCTTTCACAAAACCAATAGTATTATATATCAATTTTGTTCATCATGTTTGCACAAATTAGTAATCTGTTTATATTTTTTGTTGAGAATCATAAATAATCAACGCCATGAAGACAAGATCCTCATCTTGTTCATTCAAAATACTATGACCCTTGCCACTTGGTGTAAAATAATGTTCCCCTGGCTTTAAATATAAAGTTCGCTCATGATTATCATCCAATGTTGCCACTCCAGAAAGAACGAAATAATCTTCGCCATCTCCATTATGCACATGATAACCAACACTACACCCCTTCTTTAAAGTGACCTTGGCATACACACGATTCATACCATGCATCTCTTGTGCACTCATGATATGTTCAAAATGCGCAATACCAGTACCACCCATAAAATTTTCTTTATCTACAACTACCATTTTCTATACCCCTAGATCAAAGAATTGTCTTTGAAATAATTGATTTTCATACTTGACTTCACTTCATCCAAAGTCTTTTCCGCTGTCGCATACGCCTTTTTCGTACCCTCTTCTAGAATCTTGACAACTTCAGGAAGTTTTGCCTGCCATTCCAATCTTCTTTCACGAATTGGAGCCAACTCTTCTTGCATAACACTATTTAAGAAACGTTTAACCTTCACATCTCCTAAACCACCACGCTGATAGTGTGCTTTTAATGCATCCAAGTTTTCATATTCCGGCAAATACTTTTCGAAATGCTCTGGCTTACAGAATGCATCCAAATATGTAAATACACAGTTTCCTTCAATCTTACCAGGATCACTCACCTTAATATGATCAGGATCTGTATACATACTCATAACTTTCTTCTTGATTGTCTCTTCATCATCCGACAAATAAATACAGTTACCCAAAGACTTAGACATCTTTGCCTTACCATCTGTACCCGGAAGTCTTAAACAAGCACAGTTTTGTGGTAATAAGATTTTAGGTTCTACTAAAGTCTCACCATAAATCGAATTGAATTTATGAACGATCTCCTGTGTCTGTTCAATCATAGGCATCTGATCTTCACCAGCAGGAACCGTAGTCGCCTTAAATGCCGTAATATCGGCAGCCTGTGAAATTGGATAACACTGGAAGCCAACGGGAATACTCGCATCAAATCCACGCATCTTAATTTCAGCCTTCACAGTTGGATTTCTTTGAAGACGACTTACAGAAACCAAGTTCATATAATAGAATGTCAATTCTGTTAATTGACTGATTTCAGACTGAATAAAAATCGTTGTCTTACTCGGATCAATACCACAAGCCAAATAATCCAAAGCCACCTCTAAAATGTTTTCACGCACCTTATCCGGATTATCAAAATTATCTGTCAATGCCTGTGCATCCGCAATCATAATATAAATTTCATCATATTCTCCAGAATTCTGTAAAAGAACACGATTTCTTAAGGAACCCACATAATGTCCAATATGCAATTTACCCGTCGGACGATCCCCCGTTAAAATAATCTTAGCCATAAATACCTCACTATAATAATTGTTTCTTCGCAAAATTCCATGTGTCTCTACACATATCATCCAAGTTCTTTTCAGCTACCCAGCCTAATTGTTCTTTAGCACGAGTCGGATCTGCATAACATGTCGCAATATCACCTGGACGTCTTGGTTTGATGACATATGGAATCTTAATTCCATTTACTCTTTCAAAGGCATGTACAATATCTAATACACTATATCCTTTTCCTGTTCCCAAGTTACAAATATGCACACCTGGTGTATTGTACTTTTCAATTGCTAATACATGTCCTTTAGCTAAGTCGACCACATGAATATAGTCACGAACACCCGTTCCATCTGGTGTATCATAATCATCTCCAAATACACCAAGTTCTGGAAGTTCACCTGTTGCCACCTTCATAATATAAGGCATCAAGTTATTAGGGATTCCCTTTGGATTTTCACCAATCAAACCCGATTCATGCGCTCCAATGGGATTGAAATAACGAAGTAAAGTTACACTCATTTCTGGGTTGGCAAACTGCACATCTGTTAGAATTCTTTCCATCATCGCCTTTGTAGCTCCATAAGGATTAGTCGTTTCACCTAGCTTACAGTCTTCCGTTAAAGGAACCACTTCAGGATCTCCATATACAGTTGCACTTGAACTAAACACAATACTTGGAACATGATACTTTTTCATCATCTTGGCAACCACTAAAGTAGTCATCAAGTTATTTGTATAATATTCAATTGGTTTTTGAACACTTTCACCAACTGCTTTAAATGCGCAACAATGAATCACCGCATCCAATTTATTTTCCTTAAATACAGATTCTGTTTTTTCCTCATCTAACACATTAAATTCATAAAATTTAACACGCTTTCCTGTAATTTTATAAATCGATTCCAACACATCTGGTTTTGAATTTGAGAAATCATCAATCACGACAACATCATGACCACTTTCTAATAATTCAACACAAATATGACTACCAATATATCCAGTACCACCGGCAATTAAAATATTCATACGTAAAACCTCATTTCTACCAAACATTATAACCTATTTTGACAATACTACAAAATAAGAATCTCTTTACATTCCTCTTTGGTTAAAGATACAGCCATATCCTCAAACCAAAGACAACCATTCTTCTTGTCATAATAATCAAATTTGATACTACGACCCAATCTCTTTTCCAACTGCTTCTTTTTAACCAATACAAGTTTAGGATTTAAACACTGATCATAGATCTTAAAAGCCAAAAGAAACTGTGAAACACTATGACAAAGTACAACCCTCTCATCTTCACTCAAATTATCTATACGCTTCTGCTCCGTCAAAACAAGATCAAACTTCTTTTTCGGATCCCTGTATAGGAATGGATAGTACAAATAAAACATGGACTTACACTTTTGACATTGATGCATAAAATACGAACCATCATTCAAGCGTTTTCTAGCGACACTATCCATTTGTGCAATCACAACCGTATCTCTTTTTATCTCAAAAACATGCCCACAATGTGGACATGTGATTGGTATCATTCTTTCTTTCATTAAATAGATCGACAAGCCGATTTTAACCACTCAGCTTCATCACTTGTTAAATAAGGACTGATCTTTTCCAATACCTCTTTATGATAGTTGTTCAACCAAGTCTTTTCTTCATTTGTCAATAAAGAAACATCCAAACCATCCAAGTCAAAAGGTACAAACGTAATTGGCTCAAAATGCATGAACTGACCATAGTTATTCACATTGCCTTTTACGACAACCATTTCATTTTCATGACGAATACCAAACTTACCTTCACAATAGACTCCCGGCTCATTTGAAGTAATCATACCCTCATCTAATACACACATTTCATTACGATGAGGTAACACTCTCCATCTAAAGCCATTTGGTGATTCATGCACATTCAATAAGTGACCTACACCATGTCCTGTACCACATTGATAATCCACATCCTGATCCCATAGCGGTCCACGAGCTAGAATATCTAAGTTGATTCCTGAACATCCAAATAAGAAGTGTGCATCCGATAAACGAATATGTCCTCTTAATGCTTTAGTAAACCAATATCGCTCTTCTTCACTTATATCACCCAACACAAATGTACGCGTAATATCTGTAGTACCCTCTAAATATTGTCCACCACTATCAATTAGAAGCATGCCCGAATTTGTGATTTCAACATTCGTTTCTGGCTTTGAAGAATAGTGCATCATAGCCGCATGTTCTTTATAGGCACAAATCGTATCAAAACTATCCTCTAAATAATTTTCTTGTTCACTACGAAGAACTTGTAATTTAGACTGAACGCTCATTTCGCTCATCTCTATCTTACCCACATTCTTCTTTAACCAATACATGAATTTAGTAACGGCAACACCATCTTTAATGTGTGCCCACTTTGTACACTTTAATTCCGTTTCATTCTTTAAAGCCTTCCATAAAATGATTGGACTTTCCTTAAATACTGGCTTAGCCTTTAAATTAGAAACAATCGCATAGTTTACACTCGAAGGATCCACTAGTACTAAACCATTCAATGCCTTTGTAGCTTCATACATATCATTATAGCCACAAACAGTGACATTGTTCTTACTAAATTCTTTTTCACTCAATTCATCCAAACGAGAAGCATCCATATAAATAGAAGCTGAATCTAAAGATACGATTGAATATGCAAGCGCAACCGGGAAATTAGGAATGTCATGTGCTCTTAAATTATAAAGCCATGCAATCTGATCCACACTTGTGAGTACAATGGAATCAGCTTTATTTTCCTTTAAGAAAGCACGCAAACGAGAAAGCTTACTTTCCATAGATTCACCCGCAAACTTTTCCGAATAATGGAAAGTTGGTGTACTAGGAAGTTCAGGACGATCTGTCCATACGTCATTTACTAAATCTAGATTCACATTCATGTTTAAGTGTGCCAAATCAAATACAGATTTATATGCCAAGGCATCCTTTGTATTCATGACACGACCATCAAATCCAACGGTATCGTTTTCTTTTAGATTTTCAACAATATACGCATCTAGTTCAGGAACTCCAGGCTGACCCATCCTCATTAAATCAATGCCTGTACCTTCCAATTGATTTGCCGCCTGAATAAAATAACGACCATCTGTCCATAGTGCAGCCTTATCCAGTAATACAACTAAGACACCTGCACTTCCAGTGAATCCAGACATATATTTACGACAGGCGAAATATTCGCAAACATATTCTGTTTCATGAAAGTCAGACGTAGGAATAATATATGCCTGTACATTATTCTCCATCATCTTCTCACGCAATTTTGAAATTCTTTGAGTAATCATTTTTTAAATCCTTCTTTCCTCTATGCCAATTTCTTAAGTGCATCCACCTGGTATACCATATCCAAGAGATCAAATGCCTCACAAGAAAAACATAACACAATCATAATCAAAAATAACATCTTAATAATATATGTCACAAAATAAACCGCTTTGACACTATTCTCCAATCGCATATATTTAAAGTGTGACCACATAATAAAGAGTGGAAACATAAACAATGCACCTTGAAACAACCAATACATCCAAGTACGATTTTGTAGAAGGTATAAGATGTTGAATACCTTATGCGCATGAAAATCGATCATGAACTGATTGATCACAGCCACCGATGCATGCCCATTTAAAAAGCCAAGTGCACCTAGAAAGCTGACACCCGCAAATACATTCGTCAAAAAGATAACAGTTTTTGCGATTTGTTTAGGCTTCTTTGTGGTAACACGATTTGCCTGTGCCAAAAGACATAAGTAGCTCACAATAAAAAACATACCATATAAAAATGAATAGAACGGAATGAAACAATAGAAGATACAGAAAACGATCGATATACCCAACATTAGATTTCCAATGGAATCGGTTGTCGTACGATACTTCTGAATTCTACGAATTCCATTTTTATGCATTGAAAAAGCACGCGTAATCGCATTATAAACTGGTTTTGGAAGTATTGACATCAATACCACGAAAACAAGCACAATACCTATCACCATATAATCGCCCATTTTATCCCTCCCCTTTAAATATTTACCTTTCTATTGTAGAATAAAAACATCATTTCGTCCAATCAGAAAGAGGTACTTATGAAACTTATATTTTTAGACGCCGACGGCACCCTATTTCATCACGAAGGCTACATTCCAGATAGCGCCATCAAAGCTTGTATTCAAGCCCAAAAAAACGAACAAAAAGTCATTCTATGCACAGGAAGACAGCGCATTGAAATCTTTGGCCCAATGCTAGAAATTGACTATGACGCCATTATTGCCGGAAGTGGGGCAACCATTGAATGTGAACACAAAATCATAGAAGAAAATACACTCACAAAAGAAGAAAGCCAATATCTTTCAAACTACCTTCTTACAAACCACATCCCAGCTAACTTTGAAAGCAGCACAGGCATCTATGCCACTCAATATACAAAAGACACGATGTTAAAAATGGTGGAAGAACAATGTGCCGGCAAAAGTGAAGAAGAAAAAGCCAAACATGGCCTGACCATTCTAACGAGCCAAATCACAGTTGTCGACAATATAAAAGACCTTGTCTACAACAAAGTCTCCGTTATTGACAATGGGAAAACGCCATACAAAAAGATCCAACAAGATCTATCCGACAAATACGATGTGATTCCGGCAACCTTTGCGCCACTAGGAAAAGAAAGTGGAGAAATCACTTCCTACCACATCAATAAAGCCACAGGCATGGATGCCGTAATCAAATACTTTCATGCCGACATTAAAGATACGATTGCGATTGGAGACGGCTTTAATGATATTCCTATGTTTGAAAAAGCACATCTAAGCATTGCCATGGGAAATGCTCCACAAGAAATCAAAGATAAAGCTAACATGATTACAACATCATTAGATGAAGATGGTATATATCATGCCTTTAAAGAATTGAATCTAATTTAAAGAATATCCTACAGAAATCATATACGATTTCTGTAGGATATTCTTTGCCTTCAATTACCGCATAGTTTCCAAAACACGTTTGATCAGACACTTCAATCACAGTATATTCATTGATTTCAATTTGATTTATTATTCTCATAAGCAATTCTAAAATAATCCAAATAAGCTTTATATTTATCTTGTGCCGACAAACAAGTATCCATCAGATATCCTCTTTCATAATCCCACTCTTTTAAGCCACGATAATAAAACATTTTCAACTGATCATCGATTATAAATGGGACAATATTATATTTCAAACATTCTTTAAATAAAATCAATCTTCCAACACGACCATTTCCATCTTGAAATGGATGAATACGCTCAAACCTTACATGAAAATCGAGTATATCTTCAAAAGTCTTTTCTTTTTTACCATTATATTCTTTTAACAATTCCTTCATTCTACCTGGAACTTCTTCAGGAAGTGCTGTATTCATTCCTCCAACTTCATTTGGTACCTTTTTATAGTCGCCGACCACAAACCATTCTTTTCTTGAATCACTTGTACCATTCTTCAAAGTCAGGTGTAAATCTTTAATAAAATTCTCGCTCAAAGCAGTCTTGGCATGATCAATAATCATATCAATGCATCGAAAGTGATTTGCCGTTTCTAGTACATCATCCACATTCAACACTTCATTTTCTACACCAATCGTATTTGTTTCAAAAATATATCGAGTTTGATCATGACTTAAGCGACTTCCTTCAATATGATTTGAATTATACGTTAAATCAATCTGTGTTTTATGATAAATCCCACCAGAATACTTGTTTATCTTTTGTTCCTTCAAGATATCCAATAAAGTAACAGGCTGTTCTTTCTTCTTGTTCGTACGAACAGGTTTTTTGGCATTTTCTGGAATTTTCCAAGTTTTACCGGCAATAAATGCACCATCTACACGATTCTGTGCACAATAATTTCGAACACTGCGCTCGGATAGATCCCATTTTTTAGCTATTTCAGCCACTGAAAAATATCTCATAAGCAATCCTCCATCTAGTAATAGTATACCATATTATCGGCAATTTTATATCGCAGATGCTTTATTATTCATTTGTTTTTGCCGGTAAAATGCAAAAAAAACGCCTAGATTTCTCTAAGCGTTTATATGTTTTACTCTTCTACGATTTCACTCAAACGATCAATACCCACTTGGATACGACGTAATGTTTCATCTTTTCCTAAGATAAACGCAATTTCGATCGCTCCACCCGGAGTGAATTGTTTACCAGAAACAGCTGTACGAATTGGCCATAATACCTGTCCATTCTTCATCTCCAACTCTTTAGGAAGAGCTAATAAACATTCGTGCAATGCATCCATGCTGTCCCATTGATCAAAGGCTTCTAAAGTTTGCTTGCTGGCTTTTAAAGCTTTTAATGCAACTTCTGGAGTTGTCTTCATCTTCTTGTGACGATACATCTCTAAATCGTAATCTACTAATGTATCAAAGAAGTCAACACTTTCTTCGATTTGATTCAAGATATCAATACGAGGTTGAATGATTTTGGCAATCTCTTTTAAGTTGTATGGTCCATGAACCGCTTTTTCTAAGTATGGACGAACTGTTTCATAATATGTTTCTTCATCCATGTTTCTCAAATATACACCGTTCATCCAAGTCAATTTATCAATATCGAAAATGGCTGGTGATTTAGAAATACGGTGAATATTAAATACTTTGATCAACTCATCCAAAGTATAGATTTCCTGTTCTGTTTCAGGAGCCCATCCAAGAAGTGCGATATAGTTCATGATCGCATCCGGCAAATATCCCTTCGCAACAAGATCTTGGAAAGAAGCATCTCCATTACGTTTTGATAATTTGTGGTGTTCATCCTTCATTACAGGCGGTACGTGTACATAGGTTGGTCTTTGCCATCCATACGCATCATAAATCAAGTTGTACTTAGGTGTACTTGATAAATATTCATTTCCACGAACTACGTGAGAAATCTGCATCTGGTGATCATCAATAATGTTCGCAAAGTTGTATGTTGGATATCCATCCGATTTAATCAAGATTTGTTCATCCAATACATCACCATCTACTTCAATACGACCATATACTTCATCATCAAAATATGTTTCACCAACATCTTTGATTGTTTGACGAATAACATAAGGTTCACCCGCATCCAATTTAGCCTGTACTTCCTCAGCACTCAAGTGCTTACAAGGATCATTGAACTTAAAAGAAATACCTAAGCTTTCAGCTTCTTTTCTTTGAGCCTCAATCTCCTCTTCACTACAGAAACAATAGTGAGCTCCACCAAGTTTAATTAAATCTTCGGCATACCCTTTGTACATAGGCAAACGTTCACTTTGAACATATGGACCAAAGTCTCCACCAATATCTGGACCTTCATCCCAGTTCAAACCACACTCTTTTAAAGTTTTATAAATAACATCTACAGCACCTTCTACCTTACGCTCTTGGTCAGTATCCTCAATACGTAATAAGAAGTCGCCACCTTCGTGTTTCGCAATTAAAAATTCAAATAAAGCTGTACGCAAATTTCCAATGTGCATATAGCCAGTTGGACTCGGCGCAAAACGAGTTCTAGTTTTATTCATAGTTATAATCATCCTTTCGCTTTCTATATAATAATACGAAACTACATTTCTTTCAAGATTCCTTCAATCAACTCCGACTTTTCTTTTCGAGACATTTGTTTAATTTTATATTCCAACTTCAAAGCCTTAGACTTCGACTCACAAGTCCTTACATACACAAGCTTACAAGGCCTTCTAGACCGCGTATATTTTGCCCCCTTACCCAAGTTATGTGTTTCTAATCTTTTATCTACATCCGTTGTATATCCCGTATAATATGTAGAATCCCTACACTCTAAAATATATACATATTGACCTTTGTCCATATGCCCATCATACCACAAGAAAAGAAAGTAGGAAAACACCTACTTTCTTAACTTCTTATTAATCAAATGTAAAATAATCACAAGCGCAATTAAACCTAAAGTCACATAAATATTACCATGATATTCAATTCCTGTTGGAACATGAATCTTCTTATTCTCAAACAAGAATTCATTGTTCTCTACCTTTTTACCATCAATAAAGATTTCATCCTCCTTGACTTCCACAAATAAGACTTGATCCGATTTTTCATACCCATTAGGAGCCTTTGTCTCCTTTAAATACATCGCATCTTCACGCATTAAAATCGATAGAGTACCATTCCCTTTAAATGTCTTTAAAGATTCTGTACAATCCTTATCCTTAAAACTTGTAAACTCGATAGAATCCAAGATTTCATCCTTAGAATCCTTATCAATCTTTTTAATAATCAACTTCTCAAACGGACGATGCTTAGGATACAACACCACATCACAATTTAATGTATCCCCATCCCACTCAGGAACACTCACTAACATCGGACTCATTCTTTCATACTCATGAATATTGACAGGATCAATAAAGTACAATCCTTCTTCTACATCTTCAAGAACAGCTTTCCCTTCTTCATCCGTGACAAGAGTTTGTCCAACCATGGAATACCCACTTAATTTTGTACAAATTGCTTCCACTTCTTCAGCCAATAACTCCGTATTGAAGTCTACATCTAAATCCTGAAATTCTTCATTCAATACATAAAAGCCATCCACAAGCTTTGCGACTTGCACAACATTAAACTCAACATTCTCCTTTGAGAGTTCATCTACCGAATCCTGCAACTCCACACTAATCGAGTTTGCGTTTATCGGCATAATACATGCGATCATCATTAACATGATCAAACCAATTTTCTTCACCATTTCACCACCATTACACAAATTATTGGAATTAAAATAAAACACAATTCCCTAAAAGAATATGATTTACGCACTTTTTTCTCTTTCTTTTTAGGAAACACTCTTTTGGCCCTTACAACCAACCTTTTCGTATTGATTCCATACGGCGTACAAGTCACTAGACTCAACAAATCCCTATTCTTTTCAATACCCATATCCAAGATAGCTTCAGGGACAACCACAAAAGAATCCACCACCTCATAGACCAATTCTTTTTTACACACATGAATATAGATCAAATCCTTCTTCTTTAACTCATCCAAACGCGTAAAAAGCTTGGCACTAGGAAGGCCTCTATGACCAGTTAATATACAATGCGAATTCTTTCCGCCAACAGGAAGACTTGTAAAGTCAAAATGACCAATCCCACGATTTAATACTTCATCACTCGTTCCACGATAAATTGGTAAGTCTACATCGATTACTGGAATCTGGATGGTTGCGATTACGCTTGATGATAAAGTATTCAACATCGTTTCATACGCTTCTTTTTCTTTACCCAAATACAAATTTTGATTGTAGTTCAACCCAGCATTAAAACTCGACTCCAATATGCCCTCATCCATTTTTTCTTCTTCTAAATAAAAACTTGAAATGACATTCTCTACACTTTGATGAAAGAAGAAATTTAAGATGAGTGGCAATACACAAATCAAGAAACCCAGAAAGAATAGAATCCTATTCTTCCCTTTTCTTCTTACATACATACACCATAATACCAGCACCCGTTAGTACACAGACAATCGTTCCCATAGATCCAGTGATTGGTAATTTAGAACCCGTTTGATTCACTACTTTTAAAGCTACACTTAAATCATTCGTACTCGCATTTAAATGCGTATTAAAACTTGTTGCCGATAGAGAAACCAATCCCTCTCCATTTGAAGTATAGTTATTTCGATTCGCTACAAATGTAGGCGTAATTTGAATCTCAATAGCTTCCTTTAATAAAGTATATCCGTCCGGTGCCTTGATTTCCTTTAAATAATACGTTCCCTGATCCAAACCTTGAATCACAAATTCGCCCTTTTCGTTGGATACAATCTCTTCATCTACACTATTTGAAACTACATATCCATTTGTGCTTTTCTTTACCTTTACTAAATCACTCAAATTAGAATCACGATACAACTTAAATGTAGCCCCCTCAAGTTTGACATCCTTCTCATTTGTCTTTAAACCCCTCACCTGATATGTATAGCACACAACACTATCCCAAGGCGTTTGTCCTTTCGAATTCGTTTGCGGATCATTTGAGAAATTTAATCGTACCTTATTTTCAAAACCCTTTTTTGAAAACTTTGTGGCTGCCAAATCATTTAAATACGCATCATACGTAAACAAGATTGGATCTCCTTGACTGGCAAGTCCTTTAAAATCATGGAACGTCACTTTAAATCCAGTTGAAGATTTATTTACACTATACGTATCAGCTGAAATAATCGTATCCTTGACCTTTACTTGTATACTATCTTCTTTTAAAGATAAACTTGGATCCATTTCATCCTCAAATTCCAAGAAATAAGAAACATATCCACTCATATCCGGCACTTTTGATTCATACTTATATGAAATGTCCTGCATAATCTCAAAATCACCCATATCATTCCAACCTATATTGTTGTCATCTTCATAAATCTTCTTTACAATACTTGGATAATCCGACTTAATTTGAATCGTCGCCTTAGGATTTGCCGTATTGACCATCGTCATAGAACTTGCCGCATGAGTATTGGATACATTGGTAATTTCATCAATCAAATAGAAACCATATTCCAACTTATCCAACGTAATATTTCCATTCACATCGCAACTCTCTACATTCACAATACGAGCTTCCATAGAAGATATCGCATTTTGAATCGATTCAATAAACGTACGATATTCACTTTGACTTCCTTCGTTATCTAAAGACATCATATATTCCACTACATCTTGATCCGATACCGTTTTCGATAACTTACTTGATACAAGCTCCTTGATTTTAGATGCATATACACTATTTAAAGTATAGTGAATCGAAGTATTGTCCTTTGAATTTGTCGCATCAAATAATTTGTATACTTTAAACGACTTACCCTGCATGGATTGATTTTGATTTGCCTGAATCACAATACTCGCATTACCCTCATTAAAATTTGCCGTCCCATGTACAACGGAAACACTTGTTTCTTTTGCGCTCACAGGACTTGTGACCATTGCCAACATCAATAGTCCTGTATAAATTAAATTTCTTTTATTCATGATTTCTCCTCAACATTAAATAGGCACCTATAACCACACACACCAAACTCATACTAGAACCTGTATGTGGAAGCTTTGTCATTCTTTCATTCACAAACTCCAAGTTCACACTTCCATCCGCATATAAGCCATCTACTTTTTCTTGATCCATATACACATCATATTGTCCTTTAACCGGTATAAAATCCGTTTTTATACAATACACACGATCTATCTTTTGATAGCCACTTGGCGCCTTGATTTCTTTTAAATAATACGTTTCACCATTCTTTAAATCCGCAAAAGATACAACACCATCAACCGTACTCTTCTCATCAATCTTTTCTTTACACTCACTATCTTTAAATAATCCAAATACAGCACCATCCAGTAATTGATGCATATTGTTTTTCTTTACGATCTTCAATTCAAAAGGATTCACCTTATTTGAAAAAGTAATGACAGGATCCACTCCAGAAATACTTCCATCACGCAACACTTCAAATTCAATAGGCTGAATATCTAGGGCATACCCATCTAGAGTCTTAAACTCGGTTAATGTATGTTTTCCTTTTGTCAGACCCATCCATTCAATTTCACCCTTATCATTCGTCTTTTCTTGTAAAGGAAACGGTAAGTTTGGCATTGTATGCTTAAACACAACATTCGGCAATGGAATTTGCGTACCCTCCTGTACTTTGACTAGCTTTAAACGGTTCACTGTATCTTTCACACTGAATGTCTTAAATGCACTAATATGTTCAGACGTACTACTTGTACGATCTAACTTTTGTACATATACTGTGCTATCCAATAAATACCCCTGTGGAGGATCGATTTCCTGAACCGTAATTGTACCTAATGGTAAACATATCTTTCCATTCAGATCCGTATAGAAGGCATCACCACTTATTTTATACGAATCTTCCATCAGAATCTTGCCCGTCTTATCTGTCTTTAATATCCAGCTACGTATTGGTAAAACACCTAAACTTGCTGGATCCTTATCATAAAGACCTCCATAAAACTTAAATTCATACTTCGCATCTTTTAAGCTGGCCATACCCTGCGCTTTATTTCCTGTTTGGGCATCTTGTTTCACCAAAACTAAATCCACAAGATTGGTTTGTGGAACATCACGCACTTCGATTTCTTGAACCGCTTGATCTTCAACCTTAACCGTATAGATTGTTGTATCTTTTTGATAGCCGTGTGGCGCTAGTATTTCATTAATGTAGTAAGTACCAATATCTAAATCTTTAATCTCGTTGGACTTGCCATTTTCATCAATTTTAAATTCACCAATCTTTTCTTTACACCCAGAATCTTTATACAATCCATAAAGAGCCCCAGAAAATGTATAGGATGCATTCGATTGATTGATCTCGTTCTTTGAGCTGACCTTTAAAAGCTTTACTGAACCTGTAGGCACATATACACCATATGCCAACTTTTGAAGCGGCGTTAACACCCCTTGCCAGTTATAGGCAGACCCAGCTACATCTACTAAATAGGTTGAATAATTTTTAACACTTGGCTTTGCGATGATTTCATTCCATAAACCACCCACTACTTTATTCCAGTGATACCCATCATTACTTGCCTTACTAATACAATTTGAACTATACGCATTCGATACAAGTTCACTGGTGAGTACAATTGCTCCACTGACGCCATAACGAGATGTTAATATATCTCCAGGACCGTTATAGCCATAGTACAAACATTTCTTTAAGTTCTCATTTTCAACCAAGTATGGATCGGAAGTCACATCCCCTGCTGCAGGTGATGCATTCAATCCTTGCGCACAAAATGCTTCATGCGAATTCGACAATTTCCATATTCCATTCGCAATATAGTAACCAGGCTTTTCTTCATACCGATGATGACTCATACTTACTACACTACTTGCTCTAGATTCCATCACATCTACAGTCGTTTCAAATCCTGCACTATAGCGATCTAAAATCATCAAGCCATTCTTGATCAAATACGCATCCGAATAGTTATCATAAAAGTCTTCACTTAAAAAATAAGTTGAATCACAATAATCTAATAAACCATACTCACCTGCCTTAGCTTTTCGCAATTCAATAAATTCATCCGTATTGATATTTCCCTTTTTATACTCCTCCATCATCTCCATTTCTTTTAAACTCATTCCATACGTATCCATCGTATTGGCACGAACAATACTTAAAGAAAGAATAAATACTATAAGAATACTCATACATATATAAATCTTCTTTTTCATTACTTCACCTCCCATTTATATATTCTTTTCTTCTCACCTATTATTTTGACAACCCAATGTGAAAAAGACATTAATTCCAAGCATTTCCTTACGATACTTCCTATCTTGTCTAAAACGCAAAAAAACAAGCGTTTTACATAAAAAACACTTGTCAAAAAAGCGCAAATCGTGTATTATAAATAGGCACATTGGGGTATAGCCAAGCGGTAAGGCATCAGACTCTGAATCTGACATTTCCTTGGTTCGAATCCAAGTACCCCAGCCATGCCTATTACAGAGAAGCAATTCTCTGTTTTTTTTATACTTTTTCTAAGATTACCGACACAATACCGACATTATTACCGACATTTTGATTGTATTACCGGCATTCTTTTGTCGGTAAAGATTCAATTAAACTATATGACTTATTTAACACCGACTTAAGTTGTTTGGCTTAATTAGACATAAAAAAAAGAGAGCCTTTACTAAGCTCTCTATATGTATCTATTAACGATTGAAGAAGAAGTTAGGAATTTGTTCATCATCACTTGTGTTATTTTCAACACTAGTTACAACACCTGGGTTAACAGGCGCTTGGATTTTTGGCTCTGTGAACAATGTATCATTCGCAACTTGTTTAATTACTGGTTCACTACGTCTTTTACGTTGTTTTTCTTTTGGTTCTTCAAATCCAGTAGCGATAACTGTAACGATGATCGCATCACCTAATTGTTCGTTGATTGCGATACCGAAAATGCAGTCAACATCTCCACCAGCTGCATCTTGAATTACAGCTACAGCGTTTTGCGCATCAAATAAGCTAACTTTGTCACCACCAGTGATGTTTACGATAGCTGATTTAGCACCAGAGATTTGTGCTTCCAATAATGGTGATTGGATAGCTTTTTCAGCAGCAGAGATAGCTTTGTCTTCTCCTTCTGCCATACCAATACCGATTAATGCACGACCTTGGTTTTGCATAACGCTACGAACGTCCGCAAAGTCTAAGTTTACCAATGCTGGAACAGCAATCAAGTCAGAGATTGTTTGAACACCTTGACGTAATACGTTATCTGCAGCTTGGAATGCTTCTTCGATTGGTTTGCGACCAATCACATCTAATAAGTTGTCATTTGAAACGATAATTAATGAGTCAACATATTTTTTCAATTCTTCAATACCATCTTTGGCATTGTTTGCACGACGACGACCTTCAAAAGTGAATGGACGAGTTACAACGGCAACTGTTAGAGCACCTTCTTCTTTAGCAATCTTAGCGATTAATGGAGCAGCACCCGTACCAGTTCCACCACCCATACCAGCAGTGATAAATACCATGTCGCTTCCTTTTACAGATTCGCGGATTTCTCCTTCACTTTCTTCAGCAGCTTTACGTCCATATTCTGGATTTCCACCAGCACCTAAACCTTTAGTTGTTTCTTTTCCTAAAACGATTTTGTTATCGCAAGGAGAGTTTTTCATAACTTGTACATCTGTGTTGCAGATATAGAAATCAACACCCTTAACACCATCAGCAACCATGCGGTTAACAGCGTTGGATCCACCACCACCAACACCAAATACTTTAATATTTGCTACTTGATTAAATTCAGTCATATAATATTTTCCTCTCTTTTTTATTCTTCATCTGCTAAAATAGCATTCTTTAACTTCTTCGTAAATCCACCTTCACCAGTATGCGCCTTTTGATTAATAGAATCAATGCTCGCTTCTAATTCATTATTGTTTGCACTAATTCTGTCATCATGGTGAATACGGTTGATGTCTTGCCAAGCATAGGCCATACCTAAACCACACACAAATGCACCATCTCTTGCACCAATGGCTTGTTCTTGATAGATCATTGCGCTCGCATTGAACGATTTATCTAGATCCTTCAATACAGGAATGTTACTTCCTTGTCCTGTGATTACATATCTTGATTTTCCTTGGCGAACAATTGGTAAACATGCATCGTTGACAGCTGCAATCCATTGACGAATACGAGGTAAACAAGCCTTTGCTAATTCATTGGCCGTAATCTCAACACGCATATCTTCTCTTTGTTCAATATAAACAATCACATCACTGTTTTCATCTTCCTGACCCGAGAAAATATTCTGCAACAATCTGTAACATACATCGTCACTTAACTTATATTTTCTTTGGATATCCTCAATGAACCATAAGTATCCATAATCCAAAGTTGTACAAGTCATTAAACGACCTGTACTAAATAAAGCTAAAGTAGAGTGATTCTGTTCCAGATCAATTTGGATTGTAACTCTTTCTGTGCTCTGTGCCAAAGCCGCAGTTTCTTGACCAATCGCAAATGAATCTACACATAGATCCAAGATTTCAAGATTTGCCTGTTCCACACAACGAGCATACGAATAGATTGTTTCCTTGTCGGCATATAATAGATCTACATCCATAATGAAATCTTCACATTCCTGATTTAATGGAAGCTTTTGACTCACTTGTCCATTGACTTCATAAGACACCTTATTCGCATTGACAAATTCTACATCTTCATTCAATCGTTTTTGAATGGCGTTTTTAAATCCTTGCTGAATATGGAACAAACGAATATTTTTTGTACCATCTTCAATCTGAACACGCACCTTTTGTGAGCTACGCATTACATTTACACTAGGAACAGCCAATAAGACACGCTCAATTCGATATCCTAAAGCTGCCTGTGCATTCGTTATAGCTTGACGAATGGCTGTAACAATAGCACTTTCATCGACAATCTTTTGATTTTTATCTACACCTGAACAAGCAACTCTTTCTGTTCTTAAAACGTTGTAACGAGCTTCAAATATCTCTAAAACGATAAGACGAATCTCTTGATCAGCAATTTCGATAGCCGCATAAACTCTTTTCTTACTCATTCGACGTCTCCTTTTACATACTACTAATCAATAATACCATATTTGAAACAAAAATAGAAGATTCTCTTTTTAAATTCAACAATGAAAAAAGGGCCAGCACAAGCCTACCCTTCTAATTTTTCAAATGCCTTTTCCTTAAATCTTTTCTTACACAAATAATAATCCACCAATAAAATAATCAATGAAAAATCAACTTGCACAGGAAAGAACATTTTAAATAATATACATAAAATTAAAGATAAAACATCCAAATAGACAAAGTCACGAACTAAATCATACCGCCGAAGCGTTCGATACTTTGTACGTACATTGATCAATGAAAATACAAGTGCTGCACATCCGACAATGGCATCCACACTAAAATTCACAACATAGCTTGAAAACAAGACCGCCTTTAAAAAGAACAAAGTCAATGTCACACTCATCACAAGCATCATGTTACAAATCTTTAGCTTTTCATCATCACGAACCACCATTTTTTCGGCATGTTTTTTAAACGTAGAACTCTTAGAAAACTGACGATACAAACGATCCACTTTCTTATCAAAATTATCTTCTTTTTTTGAATTCACTAGATCAATCATCAATTCCTTTTTCGCATCGATTAAATCCGACTTTTCTATTCTTTGAATGATTACTTCTCTAGACATACAGATTCAGCTTCTTCAATCTGCACATTTGTTTCATAGAATTCCTTCAATGCGACAATCGCATATTCAGTATCCTTAACACCTGCAGTTTCAAAACAAGAATGCATCGCAAGCTGAGCCAAACCAAAGTCTACCGCATGAACACTTACCTGCGTATTGGATAAGTTACCCAAAGTAGAACCACCCACTACATCACTACGATTCGCAAAGCTTTGTACTGGCACATTCACATTCTGACATACACCTGTAAATAAGGCACGACTAAATGCATCTGTTGTATATTTCTGGTTTGCACTTTCCTTAATGACAATACCACCATTCATTGTGACAAAGTTTACGGCATCTGTCTTTTCTGCATGATTTGGATGTAGAGCATGCGCATTATCACAACTTACTAAGAAAGTCTTCGCGATAGCCTGATAATATTCATCCTCCGTTTTTCCTAAACCCGTATTGATACGGTGTAATACATCTTTCAAGAATGTAGACATCGCACCCTGTTTTGTGTTTGAACCCACTTCTTCATTATCGAAGCAACAATATACATTGACACTCTTTTCATTTTCAGCCTCAATAAATGCCTTTAATGAAACGAATGCACATTGTAAGTCATCCAATTTAGGACTTGAAACAAATTCATTTTCCAATCCCCAAACTAAACCTTTTTGACGATTCACTAAGAATAAGTCTTTACCTAAGATATCTTCAGCCTTAACACCCAATTCATCCGCAACCATCTTGTCAAAAGCACCCTTCTTAAGGGCTCCACAAGAAAACATAGGGCACAAATCAATCTGACGATTATATTTATAACCATTATTGACCTCACGATTGAAGTGGATAGCCACATTTGGAATTATTAAGATATCTTTGTCGATATATAATAATTTCGATTCAATCTTAGAACCATTACGAACAAGTACACGACCCGCAACCGTTAATGGACGATCAAACCAAGTGTTGTCGATCATACCACCATAAGCTTCAACGTCTAAACGCAAATATTCATTTGGACCCGCAAGCTCAGGCACATTTTTAACTTTGTATGTCGGTGAATCCGAGTGACTTGCACACATTTGGAAATGATAAGAATCCATATCATTACCAACCCTAAACGCAATTAAACTGGAGTGGTTACGAATTGTATAATATTTTCCACCCGCTTTAACATCCCAAGCTTTAGACTCAGGAAGATACGTGAATCCAGCCTCATCTAAATATGTACGAATCGTTTTGATGGAATGAAACATACTAGGACTTGATTCAATAAATTGAATTAATTCATTTGAAATTTCGATTGTATTCATGATTAAACATCTCCTCGACTATAATTATCCACAAATAAGAAGAAAAGGCAAAATTAATTTTTTGCCTCTTTTTTCTTGATTGCTGGTAAAATCAATCCTAAAGCTGTTAATACAACTGGAGTGATAATATTTAAGACTGTAGTATACATATCCCCTGCTTTATACATACCAAGTAAGCAGCAAGCAGCCGTTAATATAAAGCACCAAGCACCAAATACGATTGCGACTGTGTTGTTGTTCACAAATTTATAGTCACGGTGGAAAATATCTGTTTTCTTACGCAACATCACATAAGCAAAGAATACCCACAAGTAACGCATTGGCATTGTTACTGAGTTTAACTGAGTCAACTGACGAAGTACTGTATCTGCATTTGGAACTAAAGCCTGAGCCAAGATGATTGCACCGGCAAGAATATCAACCATGATGATACCATTTGAATATGCACCTGCATCATTCTTGTGCAATAACTTAGTTGGGATATATTGACGAGCATCTTCGTTATCTAATAACATTCTCAAAGGCGCATCAATACTAATGACTAATGTAGAGAATTGTCCAATACAGTTACAAGCTGCATAAACAATCATCAATACGTTACCCATACCATAGTATTCACCTAATCTTTGGAATGCCCAATAAGAACCATTCGCATTGTATGAATCAAAGTTAGCATCGATTACAGCTGGATCAAACATCATACCCATTGCGATTGTACCAAAGATAGCACAAATGATAACCATGATAGCCGCAAAAATCATACTCTTAGGGAATCCTCTACTAGGATCTTCAACTTTATTTACATAAGGTGAAATCTTTTCACATCCACCAACCGCAAATACTAAGATTGATAATGAACTGAAATATTTCCAGTCAAAAGTTGGAATCAAGTTTTTGAAACTGAAATCCATAGCTAAATATCCACCATTTGGATTGATAGCTGGAGCCGCAAACATCATTACGATATAAAGAATACTCATAACGAACATACTAGACCCAGCAATTGTAGCCATTTTCTTTAATGGGTTTAAACCACGACTTGCGACATAACTAAATAGTAATAAAACAGCTAAAGTCGCAAACTGAACAGCTTTTGTGTTAAAAGATGCATAAGTTTCTGAGTTTTGGAAAATCATCCAGCTTAATGCTTTCAAACCACCAGAACCCTTAGAAGCAATGTACGTAATGTGACATGCCCAATACGTCCAACCTGCATAGTATGCAGCTTTAGGACCTGTTGTTTCGTGAATCCAAGAACTTACACCTCCACCTGAATTTTTGAATGCAGAACCAAGTTCACCTACCATTAATGCATAAGGAACGAAGTACAACGCAAACATCAAAATCCAAGAAAAGATAACTTGAATTCCGTTGAAGTACATAAATCCGTTTAATACGTTTCCAAAACCCCATAGAGTTGAAAAACACATAAACGCAAGTGTGTACCACTTCATTTTTTGTGAATCATTCATTTTACTTTCTCCTCTTTCATTCATAATTAATTTTACCCAACCCAAATGACATTTGTCAACTTGAAAACCAAATTCACCATTTTTTGTATATCAGAAAAAGAGCTTTCGCTCTTTTACTCTAAATTTACCTCAATTTTTGTATCCGTAGAAATCGTTGTCCCCTCTTCTACATTTTGACTTGTTACCTTACCATAGCCACTCGTCTTAATACCAATGCCCGTAAGCTGCCAGAAAACCGTTAAATCCTTCCTTGTCCAACCCGACATATTTGGCATTGTAATCTTATTTCCATTTGTCAACACAAAGACACGATCATTCGAATTGATAGTTACCGATGCATCCGGATATTGTTCAATCACACTTGAACCATCCCCAATCACTTCTAAATGTACCTTTTTGTCTTTCATCTTCTCATGCGCATAATCAATCGTATGATTCACTAAACTAGGCATTTCATAACTTTCCCAAGCCTCATACGATTCTTGTGTATCATTTGTTGGTGTTGTTGAAATACCACATGTCTGTAACGTATCCCGCACAATCTTTTTAAAGGGTTCTGCCGAATACGATGTAATGTTTGGCGAAACCAAGCCATAATACACCATAATCTTTGGATCATTAGCTGGCGCTGCCGCCATAATACTTGAAGTATGATAATCCGAATCATACTTACCCAAATCCGTATTATAGATTTGACCTGTTCCTGTTTTCATCAAAAGATCCACACCATCCACTTTAAAGCGCGCACCACTCGCCCCATCATCCGTAACATGCGACATCAATTCCTGCACTTCTTTAGCCGTTGTACTAGTAATCGGTGTACCCACAGCTTTTTTCTTATACTTCTTCTCCACTTTACCCGTATCACTATCCACAATCGAATCAATCACATACGGACGTACCATTGTACCATCATTAAAAATAGCTGTATAGGCTTGGCACAACTGCAACACCGTAATGGAACTTGCCTGTCCAAATCCAGTCGATAAGTAATCTGTAGGAAGACCAATATTTTTAACACCCAAAGACTGATCCACATAGGGCGTATCTACTTTTTGAAAGAATCCAAACGCATCCAAATACCTACTGTATTGCGAATAATTAATATAATTCGCCAATAACTCACAAATAGCTACGTTACTCGAATACGCTAAACCTTGATCAAACGAAATCGTACCAAAGTTTTCATCCAAGGCATCCGCAATATATGGATATGGTGAATTGGTTCCTATGGGCAAACGCGTAATCTTACCTGTATTTACATCATAATCATACCAGAATTGATATGACACATACGTCTTATTGTATGGATACACATTGGTATCGATGGCTGTCGCATACGTAAATGGTTTCATAACAGATCCAGGCTCATACGTACTAGTACTAATCGCATCTTGATAGCTTGGAATTTCCTTATGTTCATTTTGATCAAACGTAGGATAACTTGCCCAAGCCAAGACTTTACCCGTATCCACTTCCATCACAATGCACCATGCCGATTTGGCATTCTCATTTTCCATAGTCGAGCGCAATTGCGTTTCTACGGTTGACTGCAGTTCCGAATCTAAAGTCAAAACGACATCCTTACCATTCTTCGCTTGTTCAATCACTTTTGTCGTACCCGGAAGCTTCGATCCATCCACTGTCTGTTGATATTGTTCTTTTCCGTTTTTTCCCTTTAATAACGCATTTAAAGAAAGCTCTAAACCAAGCTTACCCTCAATCGATTGTTTATCTTCATCATACGCCGCAAACCCAATTAAATTTGAAGAATATGGCGTAGCCGGATAATAACGAGATACCGCATCAATAAAACCAATACCAGGAATCTTTAATTTTTTGATTTCTTTCATCAACGACTTTTTAATACGCTTCGTTCCCGATCCAAGTTCTGTCTGCGACTTACCCGCCTTTTTAGCCGACTTCATGATTTTGACTAACGCCTTCTCATTGACATCCTCACCCAAAACACTCTTTAGTTTTTTAGCTGTTGATGAAATATTCTTGACATAATTAGGATTTCCATTGACATCCACAACCCCCTTATCCAAATAGGCAACGATTGTATATGCCTGTGTTTGTTGGGCTATCACCGTATGATTTCGATCATAGATTGTTCCACGCTTAGCTGTAACTGCTTTTTCCACAATACTTGACGCAATTCTTGGATCCAACGCACTTTTTTGGGACCATATGTGCTTATGGCTCACCATAGTGAAAAGAACATTAGCTACTACTAATGTTCCAATTAATGTCATTCGACTAATCATTTTTAACAGTTCTCTATTACTTTTGCGAACTGACATTATACATCACCACTCCATCTAGTCATTCATTACATATATATTATTTTCATGATCAGAGACCTGATTGTCAAGCATACCTAACAGTCTGCCCTTTTCCTGTAATGTATTGACTTCATTCTGGAGCTCTTCAACAGTTTGTTCTTTCTGTGCAATTTCATCACTCAATTGCGACTCTTCTACAGAAAGTGAAATATTCATTGAATTTACATATGTTTTTGATACGAAGTAGAAGACCGCAGACAACACAAATAAAGTTAAGACAAGTACTCTTGTTAATCTAAAACTTCTTTGCATATGCATCATCCTTTCTTCTCTATCCCTCTTAATTTGGCACTGTGTGCACGATTATTATTCTCTAATTCTTCACTACTTGCTAAAACCGGTTTTCGATTCACCAGCTGATATTCTAAATTTTCTGTCCCCACTTGTGGCAACCGCTTATTTACCTTTTTGGCAACGGCTACCTCTTTAAAAATCTCTTTCACAATTCGATCCTCTAAAGAATGAAATGTGATTACCGCCATAATTCCATGTGGCTTCAATAAAGTTAAGCCATCCTGCAATACGGTTTCTAACTGCTCTAATTCATGATTTACTTCAATGCGAATTGCCTGAAACGTCTGCTTTGCCGGATGCCCCTTCTTTCTTAATACCGCAGCTGGAAGGGCTGATTTAATCACATCCACCAATTCAAATGTAGTTTCAATTGGTGCATTTTCTCGAGCACTACAGATTTTATTGGCAATCTTTACCGCAAATGGCTCTTCACCATAACGTTTTAAAATACGAATCAAATCCTCTTTGTCATACGTATTTACTACTGCATAGGCATCTAATTCTTGTGACTGATCCATACGCATATCTAGACGCGCATTCGAACGATAGCTAAACCCCCTTTGGCCATCATCAAATTGTGGACTCGATACACCCAGATCCATAAAGATTCCATCAACGAAATCAACACCACGCTTGGCAAGTTCACTCTTTAAATTCTCAAATGGAGAATGAATCAAAGTGAAATTATCCCCTATCGCTTGCAAACGAGGTGTACTTTCATCAATCGCATTTTGATCACAATCAAACGCATATAAATGTCCGCTTGTTAAACGTTTCAAGATTTCACTACTATGCCCCCCTCGACCTAGAGTGCAATCTACATAGATCCCATCTTCTTTTATTTGTAGCATGTCAATCGATTCATTCAATAATACACTAATATGTTCCATTCATTACTACCCCATAATTTCTGATAAGTGTTCCGCTGCTTCTTCAAAAGATGCACTTTGCTCTTCTTCCAAAGCTTCCCAACGATCTTTAGACCAAATTTCCAAATGGTTGGCGACACCTATAATCAAACATTCTTTTTCAAGACCAGCCAAGGCGATTAAAGAGGATGGAATTAAAATTCGCCCCTGACTATCCATTTCACATTCTGCTGCTTTAGACAACATCATACGCTGGTACATACGCGCATCCTTATTTGTCGAAGGCAAAGTTGATAGCTTTTGATACACTTGCTGCCACTGCTCTACCGTATATACATACAGGCATCCATCAAGTCCTCGGTTTACGACAACATGTTCACCTAGTTCCTCACGAAACTTAGCTGGCATAATCAATCGCCCCTTACGATCTATGTTATGCGCGTATTCCCCCATGAACATGTGTCTTCACCCCCACTCTATGACACAATATGCTACTTTGTACCACTATAATACATCATTTAACCTAAAAACGCCATAAAATAATCAAATTTGTTTTTGAATTTTTTGTTGACCACAAATATAACCCACAATCGTTACTTGCATACGCTTACATGCCTATTTTTAGCGTTTTTGTTTTGACAAACTATCTCACTTTGATATAATCAACACGCATAAGGGAGAGATGATATGAGTTTTCTATATTTTATTTTGGGGCTTTGTCCCATTTTGTGGCTAATATTTGCGCTAACCGTACTTGGATGGCCCACATATAAAGCTGCCTTTGGTTCTTTAATTATTTCTGTACTATTATCCGTTGTGATTTGGCAACAAAGTTTTCTAAATACAATAACCGCTGCTTGTGAAGGCTTCTTAATGGCACTATGGCCTATTATTGTTGTAATTATTGCAGCCGTATTTACTTATAACTTATCTTTACGAACTCGTGGTATGGAAATCATTAAACAAATGATTACTAGCGTTTCAAGCGACAAACGAATTCTTGTCTTACTTGTCGCATGGTGCTTTGGTGGATTTATGGAAGGTATGGCCGGCTTTGGTACTGCCATTGCCATTCCTGCAAGTATGCTTGTAGCTTTAGGCTTTGATCCATTGTTCTCTTGTTTAGTTTGTTTAATTGCCAACGGAGTTCCCACTCCATTTGGTTCCATTGGTATTCCAACGGTCACTTTGGCTAATTTAGTTGGTCTTGAAAATGCTCAGCTTGCATTTACACAAACCCTTCAATTAGCTCCGTTTATGTTAATATGTCCATTCTTGATCGTTATGGTCACAGGAAAAGGCTTTAAGGCATTAAAAGGCGTCACAGCACTGACTTTCGTTTCTGGATTAAGCTTCTTGATTCCTCAAATGATCGTTGCAAAATTTGTAGGTTCCGAATTATGTGTTGTGGTAGGAAGCGTTTGTTCATTATTATGCACCATTCTTTTGGGTTCAAGAGTAAAACCAAATCCTGAATACGAAATGAAGTTAGAAGCACATGAAAAGATTACCGTTAAAAAGGCATTAACGGCCTGGTCACCATTTATCTTTATCTTTATCTTCTTATTATCGACTTCAAAATTAGTAGCTCCAATCCATACATTCTTGTCACAATTCGCATCAACCGCCATTATTTATACAGGAGACAATCCTAGCACAATGACATTTACTTGGATCAACACACCAGGTGTATGGATCTTCTTATCAGCTATTTTGGGTGGTTTAATTCAAAAAGCTACATTTAGAGATTTCAAAGTGGTATTTATTGCCACAATCAAACAGATGTCGCAAACCATTATTACCATGCTATGTGTACTTGGATGTGCTAAAATCATGGGATATGCAGGTATGATTGCGAGTATCGCATCTTTCGCCATTGCGGTTACAGGAAGCTTCTATCCATTCTTTGCCCCATGGATCGGCTGTCTAGGAACATTTGTGACGGGTTCAGGTACTAGTTCAGGCGTTTTATTTGGTGCCGTACAAGAAAGTGCAGCCCAAAGCTTGAATGCCAATCCATATTGGATTGTCGCATTAAACTCTTTGGGTGTGGCAGCCGGTAAAATGTTGTCACCACAATCGATCGCCATCGCATTAAGCAGTGTCGATGGACAGGGTCAAGATTCTAAATTATTATCCATGATCTTGCCTTATGGTGTTGGTTTTATCATCGTCATGAGTTTTGTGGCTTATTTTGGTCAGATGGTATTCTAAAGTTAAAATAGAAAAAGAGAAAAAAGAAAAAAACATGGCTTAGGAAAATTTCCTAAGCCATTTTAATTGCCTGTACGGCAACGCATCCAGGTCCACCCTGCGTAATAAATGCAGGAGATAAAGGATAAATCACAACTTTTACACCTTCAAATGTTTCTTTGATCTTCTTTTCAAACATCATTGCCAAATCTTCATTAAAGGCATGTGAAATGTAGAATGTATAATTGGAATCAAAACCATTATTTTTAAAATCTTCAACCACCATATTGACAGCTTTTTTATACGTACGACTCACGCCAAACTTATCTAAGCCTATGCCATCAACGCCTTTTTTCAAAATTGGAATCAATTTTAATGCACCACCCAATGTAGCTGCTAACCCTTTGATTCTTCCACCACGAACTAAGAATTGAAAATCAACAGGAACCAAATACGACTCTTCCTGCATACGACTTTGTACGATCATCTTTACGATGTCCTTGGCACTTGCCCCATTATTTGCCATTTCTAAAGCCGTGTCCACCATCAAACGATGTGGCCCACACAACGTCTGCGAATCTACGACATGTACTAAGTCGGGATTGTCACAAGAATCCTTTGCCATCATAGCCGTCTGGTACGTTCCACTTAAACCAGAAGCCATCGCAATATCAATCACTTCATCACCATCCTTAGAAAGTTTATTATATAAATCAATCTTTTCTCCAAGACTTGGCTGTGAAGTTTTAGGAATCTTGTGCTCTTCAATCATCGTTAATAATTGTGTACTTGTGATATCCTCAAAATCTCGATATGTTTGTGAATCCACAGAAATATTCAAAGGAACAATCGACAACCCTTTTTTCTTTGCCGATTCAATCGAATACAAAGTCGATGAATCAGAAATAATATGAATCATTCTTTTTTTACCTCTCTTTAAATAAACAATAATATAGATATCACAAGAAGTCAATACATCTAGTATTAATTTCTAGATTGTGTAACAATTTATTTTATGTTACAATCAATTTATGAAAAATTATACATTTCCAAAATGGACCGACCTACCCGAAATTGACCTATATATGGACCAAGTGATCACCTACATCAATGAGAAATTAAAAGATACTTATTTCTATGATGAAAAGTTCATCACCAAAGCCATGATCAACAACTATGTCAAAACCGGTATTGTCCATCCACCTGTCAAAAAACACTACACAAAAAGTCATCTAGCCTACTTTTTAGTTTTAACCATCCTAAAAAGATGTTATTCCATGCAACAAATCACATCTTTACTTCATATTTATACGAATATGAAAGATTCAACCATCGAACAAGCCTATGACTTATTTATATCTCGATTTGAAGATTCATTAAATGACGTTTTTAAAAACAACCGAAATACAATCCTATTTGAAAACGCCAATCCTGAACAAGAATTGATGGATAATGTCATTCAATGCATCATCTATAAGATGCATACAGAATATACTCTAAAAAAATACGAACAAGAATAGAGAGCAATCTCTATTTTTTTTGCTTTCATTTTCCTTATCGAGTTACTGAAAAAGAATCAACAAAGTCCAAAAATAGAAGACTATGAGTTATAGTGCATTGTCATTTTAATGACAATGGCTGCACTTCAAGCTTCCATTTCTTAAATAAAGAAAATTGCCATCTTGACTCTATATGACAACTGACATGACTCTAGAATCACTATGCAATATATAAATCTTTTATTTCCTTCAAAATCTGATCTTTCGTTCTCCCTACTAGCCCCAACTGCTTAACATCAACACTTTCATTTTGCATCCGTTGTACAAACTCTTGAACATCCACATATACTCTATGAGGAGCTTTAATTGTGAGCGTGGGGTCAATCAATTCAGTCAAGCGGAAAACGTCGTTCTTATGTTTCTTGATGTTTTTGCTGTCAACATGTTCCCCTGAAGTTTTGCGATCTGTCAAATCCAGCCATGCTTTTGCCTTAAACGAAATCAAATAGGCCGCATCCAAGACAGTTACTCCATTAACAATGACTTTCCCCTTTGTCAAAAATTCGTAGTAATCATCATCCAAAAGAATAGCAGACAAACTTGAAATATCTTCGTCTATCGGTAATGGTGTTATCACTGTATCTTCCGGAAGTTGAATGGCATCCAACTTTCGCGTGAATAGTTCGATCATCGCAGGATACTGATTAGAGACTGGATGACTAAAACGATAAAACTGCGGCACACCCGAACTCTTATTACAATGTTCATATCCAGCCTGTCTTACATATTCCCAAAATTTCTTTCCAAAATTCACGTCAAGTGCTTCAATAATCAGAACAAGGTCAATATCCTTTGTTGCTCTAAAATCCAAGCCTCCCTCTGTCATCAGAATGTCACACGCCGTTCCTCCGATGATGGCATATTGTTCTTCATACCCTTTGAACCATTCCTTAAAACTATCAATTCCTGTAACCATCTATCTTCCTCCACAGTTCATTTAGCATTTCTTCTACTGCTGCTTCAACCCTTTCATCTACATCTTTCCTCAATGACAACGCCAACGAAAGTTCATCTACAGTATTTCGTGTAGACAATTTTTGAGGATTATATCTCCACATTTCTACGGCCACTTGTACCTGCGAATCCTGTAAGCTATTCGTCATAACATCTTTCCATTGAGAAATTCTTTCGGTTGCGTAGCATTTTATATTCGGTTTATTCAGCATGGAATACTCTGCCAATGCCGAATATCCACTTTCCAACAATTCTGTTTTCACCAATTCTTTTGGAATATATATCGTTCGTTTTACTGGATTTTGCAGTATATCTCCTGCTTTTTTAAACAGCATTTTCGGAGAATCTTCGGACTGCAGAATTCTCTGCACACCGACTTTCTTTATATGCAACATTCCCATTTCTTCAAGCTGTTTCGAGGCCCTCGATATAGAAGTGGGTGTCAATTTTAAGTCTTTTGCAGCCCGACTTGTAGACAGTTCTATTGCTCCGCCATAAATGAAATGTAATAGAAGCATCTGCGCCGATGGGAGTATTTCTTCCCGTGGCTTTCTTTCGGCATTGCACCTTTGCTGCAAATACAACGCCATAAAAGGCAAATAGATCTGCCTTTCTTCTACGATAAACGGAATTCTCTCACGAATCAAATATTCCTTCTGCCGAGAAGTAATCTCTTTTAACACTAGAACAATAGGCATATTTTCATTTTTCTGTATTCTTGCAATATGCTTTTTCAGCACTTCAATTGGCTCCAATTCAGTTTTCGGATAAAGGAAAATTACCTTTTTCCCATTCATAGAAGCCATCTGCAAGCGATACCGTGTAACAATAAAGTTAGGCAAATGTTTGAAATCCACATTCTCATAAGTCACTTCGATTCCAAGAACTTTATTGAGATATTCCATAGGTTCACCACCTTTCTTAACTCTTTTACTATATCTTAACTCTTTTTATGTTAAGATGCAATATTAGAGTTAAGATAGACTTCAAACTTACACTATCACAAATAAACTTTCACAATATTCATACATTTCATTTAATTCTTGTACCATTCACTTTACTTTATGAGTATTCCACGCACTGAGAACCACCCATTTCATCGTCTTGAGCCATTTATACACATTCAGTTGTAAGATGTATTTGTAGAATTTAAAACGCATCAATGTATATACAATTCTTAAATAAATCGTACCATTCTTTTACTGGGATTTGAGAAATACTTAATCCAACATATACATACTTTACATTTTAATATTAATAAGTATCAATATCCAAGATACCCTAGCATCTTTAAAAACTAAATACTATGAGTTATAGTGCATTGTCATTGTAATGACAACGACTCCAAAAAAAAAGAAGATGTACAATGTACACCTTCCTTTTATTAGTCAACTACAACAGTCCATCCATAAGGATCCGCAATTGTACCCCATTGAATACCTGTTAATGTATCATATAACTTTTGTGTTAATTCACCCGTTTTAAAATCAGAAACAGTAACTTTATCACCCTTGTAGTACAATTCAGCAATTGGACTAATTACGGCAGCCGTACCTGTTCCCCAAGCTTCTTGTAGCTTACCATTGTGACCTGCTTCCATTAATTCATCCACAGACAAATGTCTTTCTTCGATTTCATATCCCCAGTCTTTTAAGATATGTAAAATAGAATCACGAGTAACACCAGGAAGTACTGTACCTTCACATGGAGCTGTCACAATCTTATTATCAATTTCAAACATAACGTTCATGGAACCAACTTCTTCAATGTATTTACGGTGAACTCCATCCAACCATAAAACTTGAGAATAACCCAATTCTTCAGCTTTTACCTGAGCAGCTAAACTACCTGCATAGTTTCCACCACATTTTGTAAATCCAGTACCACCTTTTGTAGCACGAACGTATTCGTCTTCTACATAGATCTTAACAGGATTTACACCTTCGGCATAGTAAGCACCTACTGGAGAACAGATAATCATAAATTTATAATGACTTGCCGCATGTACACCAATCGCAGCTTCGGTCGCAAACATAAATGGACGAATATATAAAGATTCACCCTCACCTGTTGGAATCCAGTCTTCAGAATATTTTACAATTGTTTTTACAGCATCTACAAACATATCTACAGGTAAAGTTGGCATACTTAATCGTTTATTGGAGTTCGCAAAACGCTTCGCATTCATTTCAGGTCTAAACAATTGAACCTTACCATCCTTAGTACGATAGGCCTTCATACCTTCAAATGTTTCTTGTGCATAGTGCAATACCATACTTGCTGGATCAAATTCTAATGGTCCATAAGGTACGACTCTGGCATCATGCCATTCTTGACCAGCATCCCAATCCATCACAAACATATAGTCTGTGTAATATTTACCAAAGCCTAAAGCTCCAGTTGGTTTTTCTTTTAAGTTTTTACTTTCTACAAATTGTACTTCCATAAATTTGTCCTCTTTTCTAAACACGTATGATAATACCACGTTCTGTAAATTATTTCAACACGTTACATTTATTTACATTCATTTTCAAGAAAATGAACAATTGTCTCAATCATAACACCTGTAGCCACTTCATCCTTATCACTCGTTCCTGCAATATCCAAGTGAATCCACTGAGTGCCTTCCTCAATAAATTCTTCTAAGAAAGCCGCTGCTAGGCTTGCATTTCCACCCAAAGTCTTTGAATTGATAATATCCGCTACCTTAGAACACTTTAATTCTGAATGGAAATATTCATCTACAGGCAAACGCCAAATCTGTTCTTTTGTAGCTTTTGAAGCCCCTAAAAAAGGCAAATAGAAACTATCTTCATTACTAAAGATTCCTGTATATGTACTACCTAAAGCACGTACACAAGCCCCCGTTAAAGTCGCCATATCAATGACGCGTGTAGCACCTAATTTTTGTGCCATTGTCAAGGCATCTGCCAAAATCAATCTTCCTTCGGCATCCGTATTTGTGACTTCAATTGTCTTACCACTTAAACTTGTGATCACATCCCCATCGACAAAGCCATGACCATTGATTTTATTTTCAGTAATTGGTAAAACACACACCACATTCTTTTCCACTTTTAATTCTGCAAGTAACTCCAATGCACAAAGCATATTGGCAGCCCCACACATATCATACTTCATACCATGCATATTGGACTTGATATTGTAGCCACCCGCATCATATGTAAGACCCTTACCAACAAGTGCGGTATAGTCTTCGTCTTCCTTACCACCATCATAACGAATAACCACCATAAAACAAGGTCTATCCGATCCTTGATTTACAGCTAAAAGAGCACCGGCACCAATTTGTTCTAAATCGTCTTGTGCTAATACTTCAATTTCCATACCATACTTTTCAGCCACCATCTTCGCTTCATCCACCAAATGATCTGGTGTTAAAAAGTTTGCGGGCATATCACTCATTTCACGCGCATGATTTACAATACGAGCTACTGTTTTACCTTTTTCAAATTCATCTTTAAAACCATCACTCTCTAAATCATACACCTTCGTCTCTTTATAGCTATACGCTCCATATACAAGTCCAAAACCAGCCGCATACGCCGTATTTTCTGTGACATACACCAAATAATCATCCGCCTCTACTTTACTGAAAGCTTCCTTGATGTTCTTTTTACCATCACCCAAACCAACGACAACAACCTTTTCACAATCCAATTGATGTAAAGTATAGATCGTAGTCACCTTACCAAACTCTAAATCAAGCTTTACATCTTTAAAAGCCGCTAAACTTTCCGGTAAAGTCTCTCCTTCAAACAATCCGATACAAATATTTTTCATATATTATTTTCCCTCCGTCATTTTCTTTGATTTTTCACCACAAACACGCATAGCCGATTCAACACTCGCTCTAAAACCCATTCTTTCCAGCTCGCAAACCGCATCAATCGTTGTTCCACCAGGTGAACAAACCATATCTTTTAAGGTACCTGGATGCATACCTGTTTCTAAGACCATCTTTGCACTTCCAAGTACGGCTTGTGCCGCAAATGTATACGCCTTATTTCGAGGTAAGCCTTGTGCCACAGCTGCATCTGCCATCGCTTCAATAAACATAAATACATAGGCAGGACTTGAACCACTTACACTGGTCACGGCATCCATCATGGTTTCTTCGACAACTTCACATTTGCCAAAACTATTAAAGATAGACTGAACACAAACTTTATCTTCTTCAGTAACCAAATCATCAAACGAAATGGCACTCATCGCAGATAATACCAATGCGGGCGTATTCGGCATCGCCTTAATCACCTTTATATCTTTGCCAAAGTATGTCTTCACATCTAAAATAGTTACACCTGCCGCAATATCCACAATAATGACATCGGATTTAACACTGTCCTTGATTGTTTCAATCAACTTTTGATAATGCTTCGGCTTCACACTCAACACCAATACATCACTATTTTGTGCTACTGTTTTTTCATCTAAACTCGTTTCGACTCCATACTTTTCATGTAGTACATCTAAATTTTCCTGGTGATGATCACACACCCAAACTGTATTAAATACATGGTTCTGACAGATCCCTTCAATCATGGCTTTACCCATGTTTCCAGCTCCAATAAAACCTATTGTTTCTCTCATAATCCCCTCCTTAAATCGAATATGTCTTTCTTCTTGAAAACTCTTTTTGTTTACCCTCATTCCAATCCTCTAAGTTTCGATAATATCCTGAAACACGAGAATAGATCTCGGTTGATTTGGAACATTTCGGACAAATATCTTGATGTCCCAATAGATAGCCATGTTCTTCGCAAACCGAATATGTTGGTGTAATTGTGAATACAGGCACATCGTAGTTTTCATAAATAGTCTTCACAAGTAGGGCAACCATTTTCCAATCCGCTATCCCATGATCAATGAAGACTGGAAATGAAGTGGCTCCACTATATTGATTTTGAAAATCTTGTTGTATATGTAAAGCTTCAAAGACATCATCCGTACTGGCGACATCTAAATGCGTTGAATTCGTATAATATCCATGACTTTGAATTTCTGGATACAATTCCTGATCAATTTGGGCAAAATGCGTACATACACTTTCTGCAGGTGTAGCCTCTAAATTAACTTTTTGACTTTGATTTAAAAGTTTGTGATTTAAAAACTCTAACACTTCCATGGAAAAAGTTTGTGCATCAAAATCCATCAAATCCTTCTTTAACCATTTCGCATTCAAACAAGCCTCATTCATACCCACAATACCTAAAGTACCATAGTAATCATTAAAATCCGATATATACGCCTTGGTATATGGATATAAGCCAGCCTCCAACAATTGATTCAACACTTGTCGCTTGACTTCAAAAGAACGAAGGGCCACATCACTTAAATTATCTAAGCGCTTAAAGAAATCTTCCTTACTACTTGAAAGATACGCTAAACGCACTATGTTTAATGTCACAACCCCCATACTTCCACATAAAGGTTTATAGCCAAAATATCCTTCCACATCTTGTTTTTCTTTTGTCAAAAAATAAGGCGTTCCATATTTGGCACAAGCCTTAAACAACTCTTCTTCGTGCATCCAATCAAAATCTGGATTTAAGTAAAGGGCAATAATTGGAAATTGAAAACCACGACCTGAAACATCTCCCTTATTGATAACTTCAAATAAGGCATCATGAAGAATCTTCATTTCCTTTTGACAATCTCCATATGTAAAATCACATTCCCGACCGGCTACAATTGCCTTTTTGTTTATAAATTCTTGCGGAACATTCCAATCCAAAGTAATCTGACTAAAAGGAGCTTGGGTACCCCACCTTGAAGGAATATTTATCCCATATATAAAGCTTTCTAGACAATCACTGACCATCTTGACAGATAGCTTGTCCTGATGAATAAAAGGTACGAGTAACGTATCAAAATGTGCGAATGATTGGGCACTGGCCCATTCATTCTGCATGATTCCTAGAAAGTTGACCATCTGGTTACATAACGTCGATAAATGCTTGGCAGGAAGGGATGAAATCATCTTATTCACAGAAGGAAGTCCTTTTAAAATTAGATTTTCTAAAGACCAGCCTGCACTGCATCCCGTCAACATATTGATATTATGAATATATAGATCCCCATTTTTATGTGCGTTGGTAATTTGGGCATCATACACTTCACTCAACCAATAATTCGAAGTGATCATACCTGAATTGGATAAGATCAAACCACCCACAGAATACGTTGCCATGGAGGTTTCATCTTCCAAAGAAATATTATCGTGTAAATACGAATTGACTAAATGAATATATTCATTGGCCGTCGATTGAATCTTACGTACATTTTCTCTTTGTTTACGATATAAAATATATGTCTTTGCGACCGGATAATAGCCAGATTCTGACAACGTTTTTTCAACACTATCCTGAATCATTTCTACACTAATGCGATTGTCTTTGATCTTCGTTTGAAAATCAGCCGTAGCTCTAAGCACAAGTAAGTTGATAATCGCATCGTCTTTTTCCATATGTAAAGAATCAAACGCTTTGGATATGGCCGAAAAGATTTTTGACGAATCAAAACCAACTATGGACCCATCTCTTTTTTCGACTTCGATCATGCTTGATCCCCCCTTATCTTTACATGTTTAACATACTTTTCGAATATCTTTTTATATTTTAAAACAACTTCAAAACTAGGTCGATGCAACGAATGATCAATGGTCGTTTCACTATCTTCAAAAGGCTGTAAAATCACTGTATCCACGCCTTGGATCCATTGTCCTAATTCTTCTATCGTTGCTTGATTATGCAATTCATCTACCAAAGTTACACAAATGTCATATGGTACAGCCGATTGCTTCAACAAATCTAAAGACTTCTCAATATCCTTTAGATCCATATCCTCAACCCCACACGTTTTCGCATAGGCACTCGGCGCATTTTTGATATCTAGACTGACATGATCTACCAATTTTTGTGCAAGGATTGTTTTTAAACGTTCATAGAACATACCATTCGTATGAATCTTAATTTTATAGTTTAAAGTCTTGGCATACTGTAGAAAGGAAACAACCCCCTCATGCATCAAAGGCTCTCCTCCCGATATATAAATGCCATCTAAATCTTTGCGATGACTCTCTAAATATTCATTGATTTTTTCCGTAACGATCGGATACATGTTTTCTTTTAAATACACCAAATCTCTTGAATGACAATACGGACACTTTAAATTACATCCCCCTGTATATAAAGAACAACTCAAATGTGAATCATAATCCGATAAAGATAATTTTTTTAATTTATAAAACTGCAGATTGGTCTGCTCCAAATCTGCATAGCTTCTGGCATGATTGGATAAAGTCTGATAAAACGTAGAAAAAACTTCAATCTGCTCTGCCGTTAGATCTTGTGTAATGTGATGCCACCAGTCTCTACGAATCCCATAGATTTCAGATATATGTTTTTTGGTGAGTGCCGTCGTATATAATTCTTTAACACGCTTATCTTTGGCACTTGTTAAGATGGAAACATAACCCAACGTATTCAATTTTTGAACATTTTTTGTGACCGTACCCTTGTCATATCCACCAACCTGTACGATTTGTTGGAGGGAAATACCTTCATTCTCATAGATTTCAATCAAGATTGGAAGCTGGGCATAACTCAAATTCAAATCTTGCAGCATCTTATCATAATATTTCTGTGTACTTCGATAGAGGATACTTGAATCCATCAATAAATCATTTTGTTTTTCCATACAAGTATTATAAGGTATTTTGATAAAGAAAAAAAGGACCGAAGTCCTTTTGAGATTATTGTGGTTTTGCGTCGAAATGTTCATCACGAACTACAACGTCGTGAGCTCCACCTTCGACAATACTTGTACTTGATACTAATGTAACCTTCGCATCTTTTTGAAGTTCAGGTATTGTTAAGCATCCACAGTTACACATTGTATGACGAATCTTAGATAAAGATAGACCTACATTGTCTCTTAAGCTACCTGCATAAGGAACATACGAATCAACACCTTCTACGAAAGACATTTTCTTGTCTCCACCAACATCATATCTTTGCCAGTTACGAGCACGAGCACTACCTTCACCCCAGTACTCCTTCATGTAATTTCCATTTACACTTACAATCTTATTTGGAGCTTCTTTGAAACGAGCAAAGTAACGACCCAACATAACGAAGTCAGCACCAAATGCCAATGCTAATGTGATGTGGTAATCATGTACAATACCACCATCTGAACAAATTGGAACATAGATTCCAGTTTCTTCAAAGTATTCATCACGAGCTTTCGCAACATCAATTGTAGCTGTAGCTTGTCCACGACCAATACCTTTTTGTTCACGAGTGATACAGATAGAACCTCCACCGATTCCAATCTTAATAAAGTCAGCTCCTGCATCCGCTAAGAAACGGAAACCATCTCCATCTACAACGTTACCAGCTCCAACTTTTACGCTGTCACCATAGTGTTCACGGATCCATTTAATTGTTTCAGCTTGCCATGCAGAATATCCTTCACTTGAATCAATACATAAAACATCTACACCAGCTTCTACTAAAGCAGGTACACGAGTCGCATAGTCACGTGTATTGATACCAGCACCTACAATGTAGCGCTTTTTATCATCCAATAATTCATTTGGATTATCTTTGTGTGATTCATAGTCTTTTCTGAACACGAATGCCTTTAAGTGTTGTTCTTTATCAACGATAGGCAACTGATTTAATTTGTGTTCCCAGATTAAATCGTTTGCCTCAGACAATGTAATATCTTCATCTCCGACGATCAATTTTTCAAATGGTGTCATAAATTCCTTAACCAAGATCGAATGATCCATACGACTTTCGCGATAATCACGACTTGTTACGATACCTACTAATTTACCATCTGCTTGACCATTGTCAGTAACAGCCATTGTTGAGTGTCCTGTCTTAGTACGAAGAGCAATTACATCCTCTAATGTTGCTTCAGGGCTAATATTTGAATCGCTGCCAACAAATCCAGCCTTAGTCGATTTTACTTTACGAACCATAGCGGCTTGAGACTCAATTGTTTGACTACCGTAAATAAAACTTACTCCACCCTCACGTGCAAGTGCACAAGCCATTTCTTCACCGCTAACAGCCTGCATTACAGCACTTACCATTGGAATATTTAAAGATAGTGCAGGTTCTTCACCTTTTTTGAATTTTACTAAAGGCGTTTTCAAACTCACCTTATCCGGTGTACAATCCGGACCTGTGTAACCAGGAATCAATAAATACTCACTGAACGTTCTAGATGGTTCTTCAAAAAATTTTGCCATTGTTTATCTCCTTCTCAATTTAACCTATATTATATGTTTTGAGTTCTACGCCGTCAAGCCAAATTGACAAACGACGACACTAAATGATGCAATATGAATATCCTGCGTTTCTAGCGCATTGCTATTTCCATCATCAAACAAGACTCTAGCTTCTTGTTCCAAATGGTAATCATAAGGAATGTTAGTTGGATTAAAGAAAGCCACACAATGATCATCCCCTTTTTGACAAGAATAGACTAAGACTTGATCATAGATCGAATCAAATTGAACACCTTTTTCGATGTCTTCAACCGTGCTCAATCTAAAACAAGGATGTTCTTTACGAAGCTGAATCAATTCCTTTGTACGCTCTACAATTTCAATATGATGATCCCTTCTTTGATAATCAACACGATTGTAGTTATCCGAACGATTGTATGTATTCCCTAAACCTTGTTTAGTGCGACCAAACTCTTGACCACAATGAATAAATGGAACCCCTTGTGCAAGTAATACCATCGCATTGGCCATAATCTGTCGTTTTTCTCTTAAATCACGACTCTCCCCATGACAACATACTCTGTTTTTATCCCATAACGTATGATTATCATGACACTCTACATAGTTAATGACTTTCGCTGGACTATCAAACACATGGTCCATACAGCTTGCGGCCATTACACATTTTACTTGATAGAATAAATCGGCTTGTCCTGACGCAAAGCCTTTTCGTGAAAGCTCATCATTCGATCCACGAACAACTTCACGGAAACGATCCGAGAAATGACCAACATGTGGCATCTTAGCTTGATTCAGTTGCGAAGCACGAATCTCTTCCGCCACAAAGCTTGGCATATTCCAGCCTTCCCCATAAATCATAAAATCCGGTTTCAATTTTTTACATTCTTCACTAATTTCATTCATTAAGTTATAATCTAGAATTCCCATTAGATCAAAACGGAAACCATCCACATCAAATAACTCAATGATCTTCTTACAAGTTTCTAAAAAATATTTACGTGCCATATATGGCTGTGTATCAATATCATTGCCACAGAAACTTCCATTCGAAAATTCACCTTCACGATTCATTAAGAAATAATAATCGGGCACCATATTTTCTAACGCAAAATTTTCTTTGACATACACATGATTAAACACTAAATCCAAATTCACTCGAATGCCTGCCTTATGACAATCATGCACCAAATTCGCAAACTCCTCGATACGTAACTTCGCATTCTTTGGATCTAGTGAATAGGCCCCTTCCAAGCAACGATATTGTACAGGATCATAGCCCCAGTTATAGAAAATATTTGGATACACTTCATCCACACTGCCAAAGTCAAATACAGGCATCAATTGTACGTGTGTCACACCTAATGATTTTAAATAACTAAAACCCGTATTGTGTGCTTTTGTGATTTCATTTTCTTCCGTAAATCCCACAAATTTTTTTGGATGACTCACACCAATTCCAGTTTGACTTGTCATATCACGAATACTTGCCTCATATATAATCGCATCGCATTCACTATCCATTGGCTTCAACTTGACTTTTTTTGGAAGTTTTAAACTCTTAGGATCTACAATCACACTGTATTGGCCATTCGGACCACTAAAACAAGTATAAGGATCTGTTACCCCTTTATATTCTCCATTCACACGTACTAAGTAAGAATAGTGAACTCCATTTAAATCTTTATTGACAGTAAGCGAGAAAACCCCTTTATCCTGTCGAGCCATCGATTCAACGGTTTTCTTGCCATTTAAAACATAGCCTACATTCACAGCTAATGCGGTGGGTGCCCATACTTTAAAGGTTGTCTTTTCCGGTGTATATGTAACTCCTAGATCCTCTTTTTCATACATGTACTCTTTCGCAAAACGCTCTGTTTTAACAATATGAGAGTATTTGGCAACACAAGTTTTACAATGTTCATCATACACAGTGTATTCTTGACCCATTTGCAAATTCCCGTTTAAAGACAATGAATAATGCGTATATCCATTGTATAGATCACTTTGAGACTGAATCGTCAACGGAATAATACGATCCTTTGTATCTTTCATATGGAAAATACGACTTTTTCCACCAAAAAAATTTTTGGACATATAAACATCCATACAATTGTAATCATCTAAATAAGCTTCATATGGCTCCTTCATTCGCATATGTAGTATTCCTCATTTCCTTTTATTTTACGTATCTATTGTAACATGTATACAGACAATTTTTTAAAAAAATGTTAAACTACTTCATAGAGGTGAACAAAATGAGTACATATCGTATAGAAGAAGATTGCTTAGGACAAATCAAAGTCGAGGCTGACAAATATTGGAAATCCCAAACCCAAAGAAGTTTAGAGAATTTTAAGATTGGACAGGAATTAATGCCTGCCTCTTTGATTCATAGTTTTGCGATATTGAAAGAAGCATGTGCCAAGGCCAACCTTCATTTCAATAAAATTACTGAAAAACAATGTGAAGCCATTGTCGAAATCTGTCAAAGAATCGAAAACGGACACTATTTAGACCAGTTCCCTTTACATGTCTGGCAAACAGGTTCTGGAACACAAACCAACATGAATGCCAATGAAGTCATTTCCATGTTAGGAAATGAATACGCAGAGGAAAACATTCTCCATCCAAACGATACGGTTAACGCATCCCAAAGTTCAAATGATACGTTCCCGGCTGCGTTACATATCATGGTCGCACAAAAAATCAATGCTGAGCTACTTCCACAATTGGATTTAATGATTCATCAAATCAAAAAACTAGAAGAAGAAAACGAAGGCATTATTAAAATTGGTAGGACTCATCTTCAAGATGCCACTCCATTATATTTCTCACAAGAATTAAGTGGATACCGTTCTATGATTGAGCATAGTAAAGCTCAAATTATCGATAGCTTAAAATATGTGTATGAACTAGCTTGTGGTGCAACCGCTGTAGGTACAGGAATCAACTGTCCAGAAGGTTTTGATGAAGTCGTCACAAAGATCATTTCTGAAAAGACACATCTTCCTTTTGTACCAGATTCAAACAAATTCCATGCTCTAACAAGTAAGGATGCCATGGTATATACAAGTGGGGCTTTAAAAGGTCTTGCCTCTAACTGTATGAAGATTGCGAATGATATAAGATGGCTTGCCAGTGGCCCAAGAAGTGGCATTCATGAAATTGATATTCCAAGCAATGAGCCAGGATCTAGTATTATGCCAGGTAAAGTCAATCCAACTCAATGTGAAGCCTTAACTATGGTTGCCGTACAGGTCATGGGAAATGATACGGCGATTGGTATTGGAGCAAGCCAAGGAAACTTTGAATTAAATGTCTTTATGCCATTGATTGCCTACAATATGGATCAGAGCATTCAATTATTAAGTGATGCGATTCACTCATTCACCATCCATTGTTTAGATGGTTTAAAGGCCAATAAAGAAACTATGGATAAAAACTTACATAACTCATTAATGTTAGTCACTTGTTTAAATCCAGTGATTGGCTATGAAAAAGCAGGACATGCAAGCCAACATGCCTTCAAAAATAACTTAACTTTAAAAGAAGCCATTTTAGATTTGGGTTATTTGACGAGTGAAGAATTCGATTTGTATGTGCAACCCGAAAAAATGATTCATAAATAGAAAAAAAGGTATTTATTCCTACATGATAGGACTAAATACCTTTAATATATTTCGATATACTTTCACAGCTGGATTTGTGTTTACACATTCCTCTAATGAAACTTCATGTGAGACTTTGAATATCTCTTCAAAGTCATTTTTTATATCTGTTAAACAAGTAGTTTCATGCATCCATACACCACATTCATAATGTTGATAATACGATCTAAAATCCATATTCACTGTGCCTACTAAAGCACTCGAATCATCAACGATACAAACTTTGCCATGAATAAATCCAGGTGTATATTCGTAAATTTTAACACCTGCTTTGATCAATGTATCAAAGTTGGCTTTTGTGACTTCATACACCATCTTTTTATCCGGAATTCCAGGAACAACAATTCGTACATCTACACCATTGGATACAGCGAGTTTTAGAGATGAAATCATTTCTGCATCCAAAATTAAATAGGGCGTTGTGATCCAACAATAGTCTTTGGCACAGCCAAGCATATTCAAATGCATATTTAAACTTGTGTTATTTTCATCCGTTGGAGAATCCGAAAATGGAATGATATATCCAGGATTCTTTAATGATGAAAAGACTTCACGATTTTGAATAAAACGCGAATATGATGTATATTCACTGGCTTGATAGTTCCAGATCTGTAAGAAGGAAATGGTAAACATTTCAACACCAGCTCCTTTGATCATACAACCCATATCTTTCCAATGTCCAAAACGTTTTTTCGTGTTGATATATTCATCGGAAATGTTGCAACCTCCTGTAAAGGCCACCTTACCATCAATGACTAGAATCTTTCTATGATCTCGATTGTTCATTGCCATGGCCAATTGAGGTCGTAATGGATTAAAGGCATGTGTTTGAATGCCACGCGCATTCAAACATTTCGCATAATCTCTAGGTAAATAGGTCAAAGATCCCATATCATCATAAATAACACGAACATCTACGCCCATAGCGGCTTTATCCATTAAGATCTGTAGAATGGTATTCCACATAACTCCTTTATTGATAATAAAGAATTCCATAAAGATAAAATCTTCGGCTTTAATTAATTCTTGAATAAAAGCCTGATATTGTTCTTCACCAGAAGGAAAATAAGTTAACAAACAATTGTCATAAACAGGAAAATATCCATTTGTCCATGCCATGGATGTCATTTTATCTAAGACATAGTCATCTTCATGAAGATCACTTAAAATTTCAATGTTTTGAAGAGCATACTTTTTATAGTCTGAATATGCCTGTCTATCTTTGATCATTAAAGCCTTTGGAATCTTACGATTTCCAAGTAATAAATAAACAATGCCACCAAAGATTGGAAAAGACATAATCAATAAAACCCATAATAATTTAGAACTAGAATCCGAATCACGATTGATGATATGCATACAAACGCATAGACTAAATATGATCAAGATATAGTAAACAATAAAGAATCTTTGACTAAAATAGCTCACCAAAAAGAACAATGTTAAAAATTGGAGTAATACAGCTAAGATAATATAGATAGGTTTTGATTTACAATATTTCAAAATTTTATGCATATTGGTATTATACGCTAGAAAAGCGTAAAAAAAAAGCAGACAAACGCTACATATGTATAAAAAAAGGACCCGGCAGCTAGCTATCTTCGCAGGGGCAAGCCCAACTATTGTCGCCGTGAAAGTGCTTAACTTCTGAGTTCGGGATGAGTTCAGGTGTGTCCACTTTGCTATCGCCACCGGATCTTGAGTTCTCTTTCGATCCCTCAAAACCGAACAACTATTCTGAAGAAATTCCATATTCCTGATTAAGTCCTCGACCGATTAGTACCAGTCAACTCCGTACATCACTGCACTTCCATCCCTGGCCTATCTACCTTATCGTCTTTAAGGGGTCTTACTTCTTGCGAATGGGAGATCTCATCTTGGAGTAGGCTTCGTGCTTAGATGCTTTCAGCGCTTATCCTTTCCCTACTTAGCTACCCGGCTATGCCCCTGGCGGAACAACCGGTGCACCAGCGGTAGGTCCATCCCGGTCCTCTCGTACTGAGGACAGCTCTCCGCAGATCTCCTTCGCCCACAACAGATAGGGACCGAACTGTCTCACGACGTTCTGAACCCAGCTCGCGTACCGCTTTAATGGGCGAACAGCCCAACCCTTGGGACCTACTTCAGCCCCAGGATGCGATGAGCCGACATCGAGGTGCCAAACCTCCCCGTCGATGTGAACTCTTGGGGGAGATCAGCCTGTTATCCCCAGGGTAGCTTTTATCCGTTGAGCGACGGCCCTTCCATTCGGCACCGCCGGATCACTATTCCCGACTTTCGTCCCTGTTCGACTTGTCTGTCTCACAGTCAAGCACGCTTCTGCAATTGCACTCGACGATTGGTTTCCATCCAATCTGAGCGTACCTTTGGGCGCCTCCGTTACTCTTTGGGAGGCGACCGCCCCAGTCAAACTGCCCACCTGACACTCTCCCCGTACCTGTTCTCGATACCAGGTTAGAACCCCGGTCACACAAGAGTGGTATCCCAACGTCGACTCCTCGTACACTGGCGTGCACGTCTCTTTGTCTCCCACCTATCCTGTACATGTATGACCAGAATTCAATATCAGGCTGCAGTAAAGCTCCATGGGGTCTTTCCGTCTAGTTGCGGGTAACCTGCATTTTCACAGGTACTAAGATTTCACCGAGTCTGCTGCCGAGACAGCGCCCAAATCGTTACACCTTTCGTGCGGGTCAGAACTTACCTGACAAGGAATTTCGCTACCTTAGGACCGTTATAGTTACGGCCGCCGTTCACTGGGGCTTCGGATCACTGCTTCAGATCGCTCTTAACAGATCCTCTTAACCTTCCAGCACCGGGCAGGTGTCACCCCCTATACTTCGTCTTGCGACTTCGCAGAGAGCTGTGTTTTAGTTAAACAGTCGCTTGGGCCTCTTCACTGCGGCTTAATTGCTTAAGCACTCCTTCTCGCTAACTTACGGAGTCATTTTGCCGAGTTCCTTGGCAACAGTTCTCTCGCTCACCTCGGGATTCTCTCCCTGCCCACCTGTGTCGGTTTTGGTACGGGCCGCATATGCATTGCCAGAAGCTTTTCCTGGAAGCCGTCATCATGTGCTTCGCTACTTTCCTAAGATTTCGCTTACCTGTCACGCTCTAGCCTTATGGTTACCGGATTTGCCTGGTAACCAGCCGCTTCGCTTCGCCCTCAATCCATTAAGAGGGTCACACTATCCGTCTCCGTCACTCCTTCGCTCCATATACGGGTGCAGGAATCTTTCGCCTGCTTTCCATCCACTACGCCTTTCGGCCTCGCGTTAGGTCCCGACTTACCCAGGGCGGACGAACCTTCCCCTGGAATCCTTGGGCTTTCGGTGTGTAGGATTCTCACCTACATCTCGCTACTCACACCGGCATTCTCACTTCTATACAATCCACCGCTCCTCACGGTACGGCTTCTGCTCGTATACAACGCTCCCCTACCACTATAGTTTCCTACAATCCGCAGTTTCGGTATCAGGCTTAGCCCCGGTACATTTTCGGCGCAGGGTCACTCGACTAGTGAGCTGTTACGCACTCTTTAAAGGATGGCTGCTTCTGAGCCAACCT